>MTLD01000231.1_pt1 | contig 122584 bp, 111 predicted proteins | sample 1982471 | NCBI WGS metagenome assembly MTLD01 (sample SAMN05712604, study PRJNA340218) | biofilm metagenome | isolation source: sample SPM anode biofilm adapted to -50 mV | place: USA | collected 2012-02-03
CACAAGCTCGACCCCGCCCGGGTACGGCTGAGACCCGCCGTGGCGCGCGCCCCACTCCTTTTGCAGGCGCTGGTTGTACCCCCCTATGATCCTGGAGGCGTAGTTGAGCGCGATGCCGGCGGTGTTGGAGTCGGTCCCGTCCAGGATCATCTGGAGTTGCGCCCCCCTCCCCCCGGTTAGCCGCTCGCCCAGGCCCCGGTTCATCCTGAGCACCGCCTTTACCTCCCCCCTGTCGATCAGCTCCTGCGAACTCTTGTCGTCGTAGACCCGCGCCGTGAGCCGGAAGTAACCCGACTTTACGAACAGGTCCGCAATCTCCCGGCTCTGGCTGCTGTTGTCCAGGTCGTAGACGGCGGTCGCCACCTCGCGCACGTCGGTGTTGACCGCGTAGCCGAAGACGAGCGTCTGCACCACCGGGATCACGAACATCACGAAGCGCATGCGCGGGTCGCGCAGCACCTGGATGAACTCTTTTACCAGCATCGCCTTTAGCCGTTCGATCATGCCCGCCCCCTCACTCGATCTTCTTGCGCAGCTTGTGGTGCGCCAGGGTGAGCACAAGCGCGGCGAAGGCCAGAAGGAAGAGCGCCTCGCCGAAAAGAAGCCGCAGCCCCAGCCCCTTCAGGTAGATCCCCCGCAAGAGGGTGACGAAATAGCGCGCGGTGACGACGTGGGTGAAGAGCTGGATCGGGTACGGCATGTTGGCGATGGGGAAGACGAACCCGGAAAGCAGGAAGGCTGGGAGCATGGTGGCGACAAGCGCGATCTGGCTGGAGAGGAACTGGCTCCTGGTGACGATGCTGATCAGTATCCCGAGCGAGAGGGCCCCGACCAGGAAGACGGAACAGGAGGCGAAGATGAGCCAGAGTTCCCCGCGCAGCGGTATGTGAAAGACGAACTCGCCGACGAGGACCGCGAGCAGAAGGTCGAGCATCCCGATGCAGAAGTAGGGAATCAGCTTCCCCAGGATCAGCTCGCCGCGGGTGACCGGCGTAGCGATCAGTTGCTCCATGGTCCCCACCTCCCATTCGCGGGCCACGGTGAGGGAGGTCAGAAGCGCTGCGATCACCATCATCACCACCGCGATCAGCCCGGGGAAGATGTAGTTGCGCGACTCCATGTCGCTGTTGAACCAGACCCGCGGCTCCAGGTCCAGCCCGCTTGCCGGCTGCGGCAAGCCCCCACGCCTGACGGCGTCGAGCGTGACCTGGTTACTGTAGGAGCGGGTCACCCCTTCCGCGTACCCCAGGGCATAGGAGGCGACGTTGGAGTCGCTGCCGTCGATGATGGCCTGAACCGAGGCGCCGCGCCCGGAGGAGATCTTCCCGGCGAAATCGACAGGGACCACCAGCGCGATCACCGCCCGCCGGGCCTCTATGGCCCGCTCGATCTCGCCGTAGCCTTTCGCCTGTCCGACGAGCTGAAAGTAGCGCGAGGCGCTGAAACCGCTGACGAAGGAGCGGCTGGCCGGGGTCTGGCTCTGGTCCCAGACGACGAGCGGCACCCGGTCCACGTCGAGGGTGAGCGCGTAGCCGAAGAGAAAGAGCATCACCAGCGGGATGGCGATGCCGATTCCGAGGCTCCTCCAGTCCCTGAGGACGTGCAGGAACTCCTTGCGGGCTACCGCCGAGACCCTTTTCGCCTTCACTGTCCGGCTCCGTCCGCCTCCGCGACTGCCGCGCCGGGAGACGCCGGTTCAGGAAGCAGCAGGGGGATCTGCACCTGGAACATGGACCCTCCCCCTGGCGCGCTCTCCGCCCAGATGCTGCCGTTCATCAGCTCGGTCATGCGCCGGGCCAGGGTAAGCCCAAGGCCCAGTCCCGGAAAGGAGCGGGTGATGGAGCCGTCGGACTGGGTGAAATCGCTGAAGACCCGCTCCAGATCCGCAGGATCGATGCCGATCCCGGTGTCGGCCACCGAGAACTGCAGCATCAGCTCTCCCGCCACCTCCTGGGGGCGCACCTCCAGCGAGACCTTGCCGGCCGGCGTGAACTTGACGGCATTGCCCAAAAGCATGGAAAGGACCTTGTGCAGCATCCCCTGATCGCTGCTGACCGCTTCAGGAAGCGCCGGGTCCAGGGTGACCTGAAAATCGAGCCCCTTTCCCTCCGCCTGGCTTCGGGCCTCCATGGAGACCGTGTCCAGGAACGCCTTGAGCAGGAAGGGACGGTATTCGGGAGCGCTCCCCTCCCCTTCGAGCCTGCTGGTCTCGATCAGGTCTTCGACGATCCCCAAGAGGCGCAAGGCCGATTTTTGCACCATGCCCAGGTACTTGCGCTTGTTGTCGTCCTCCTCGCTGTCGAGCACTAGGTCGGTCATGCCGATGATGGGGGTGAGCGGGGTGCGCAGCTCGTGGCTCACGCTTCGCAGGAACTCCTTCTTGGCGCGGTCGGCGGCGCTGGCAAGCGTCTCCAGGAGGTCCCGGTACCTTTTCAGCTCCAGGTGGTTCTTCACCCGGGCCCGCACGATGTGCGGGGAGATCGGCTTGGTGAGGTAGTCTATGGCGCCTAGCTCCAGCCCCTTGATCTCCTCCTCTTCGCCGATCATCGCGGTGACGAAGATGATCGGGATGTCGCGGGTGGCTGGGTCCCCCTTCAGGATGGAGCAGAGCTCGAAGCCGTCCATCCCCGGCATCATGATGTCCAAAAGGATCAGGTCCGGCTTGTCGGCGCGGATCAGCTCCAGGGCGTCGGCCCCGCTGGTGGCGAAGAAAAGCTCGTACTCCTCCCCAAGGGTCTCGCTCAGGATCTCAATATTGGCAGGGGTATCATCGACGATCATGACCGTCTGGCGTTTCATGGGCTCTCCCTTTGTTCCAAGTGCGGCTCCTGCCTGTCCGCCGGGAAGGCGGAGAGCAGTTGCCGTGCCTTTCTGAAATCAAGCTTTTCCAGGCAGCGTTCCAGCGCCTGGAGTTCTTCGGCGAATTCCCCCGCGGGGACCGCGCTGCAGAACTTCTCGAACTGCCGCTTCGCGTCCAGGCTGTTCTTGGCCAGCAGCCGCTCCAGCTTTGCCTTCTCGGCGGCGAGCTTCGCCGGCTCGAAGCTACCCGCCGCGGCAGCCGCTTTCCTGCGCCGGACAGCTTTCTGCGGCGGCCACGGTTCGACCTCCGGCCACAGCTTGCTGGAGCGCGCCAGCACCCGGACCAGTGTGTCGAGAAGAGAGGATGGGCGCGCCGGAGCGCAAAGGACCGCCGCCACACCCCACTCGTCCGCCTGCTGCCGCACCGTCTCCAGATGCTCCCGACTCACCGTGGCAAGGACGGGAAGCAGGTTGCGGTACCGGCTCCATATGCCGCGGCAGATCTTCTCCATGCCGTCCAGTCCGGTCGTCGCACCATCGACCACCAGCAGGTCGAAGGGAGGGTACTCCGGCGGGGCTTGGTCCTTGAGCGCGGCAAGTGCCTGGGGCAGGCTCTCCGCGTAGTGAAGCGCGAAGGACATCCCTTCCATGATCTCCTCGATGCCGGCGCGCGCCTCCTGGTCGCGCTCGACTACCAGCAATCTGAGGTCCGGCAGCTCCTGTTCCAGCGGTTCCGCGACCGGCTTTCCGGCGGCAGGAAGCGCGAGGGGAACGGTGAAGCAGAAGTTGCTGCCGGAGCCAGGCAAGCTCTCCACCTGCAGTTCCCCCCCCATCAGCTCCACCAGCTGCCGGCTGATGGAAAGTCCCAGGCCGGTGCCGCCGTAGCGGCGCGTGGTGGAGCTGTCCGCCTGGGTGAAGGGGGTGAAGATCTTCTCCATCTGCTCGGCGGCGATGCCGATGCCGGTGTCGAGGACGCAGAACTGGACCGCCACCTCTTCCTCATCTCGCCGGACCGGCTTGATGGCTACCACCACCTCTCCCTTTTCGGTGAATTTCACCGCGTTGGCGATCAGGTTGTTCAGCACCTGCGTCAGGCGCAACGGGTCGCCTACGAGCTTCTTCGGAAGATCGGGGGCAAGGCGGACCCGGAACTCGATCCCCTTTTCCTGTGCCTTAGAGTGGTGCATGTCGGAGATGTTGGCCAGCACCTCGTGCAGGTTCAGCTCCGTCTTCTCCAGTTCCACCTTTCCCGCCTCGATCTTGGAGAAGTCGAGGATGTCGTTGATGATGTTCAGAAGGGTCCGGCTCGACGAGCCGATCTTTTCAAGGTAGCCGCGCTGTTTTGCGTCCAGCTCCGTCTTCAGCGCCAGCCTGCTCAGCCCCATCACCGCGTTCAGCGGGGTGCGGATCTCGTGCCCCATGTTGGCCAGGAACTGGCTCTTGGCGCGGCTGGCCGCCTGCACCAGGTCGCGCTCGCGGCGCAGATCCTCGGCCTCCCTCTTGGTCGTCACGTCCTCGATGATGCCGGCCAGGTACTTCGGCTCCCCCTTGGGACCGCAGACAAGCGACTTGGTGAGGTTCACCCAGACCACCGAGTCGTCTTTCCTCAACTGGCGGATCTCGATGCTGTAGTTGTCGATCTCCCGGGCCAGGAGCCTTTCGGCCTGCAGCTGCTCTGCCGCGCGGTCGTCGGGATGGAAGGTCTGCTCCAGCGACCACCCCAAAAGCTCCTCCTGTTCGTAGCCCAGGATGTCGCAAAAGCGCTTGTTGATGCGGATCAGCGTGCCGCTCAGGGAGAGGTGGCAGATGCCGACCGCCGCCTGCTCGAAGATGTTGCGGAAGCGCTCCTCGCTCTCCTTCAACTGCTCCTCGGCCCTTTTCCTGAAGGTTATGTCGGTCAAAACGCCGAGCAGGCCGTAGACGCGCCCGTTGTCGTCCTTCAGGGGGACGAGGGCCTTGCTGATCCAGGCGCCGTCCCTCTCGCGCTGCTCGTCCCGCTCGACCGCCGCGCCGGCCGCCATCACCTTCTCGTCGTCCTCCTGGCGCTTTCTCGCCAAGGCGGGCGGGAAGAGGTCGTAATCGGTCTTGCCGAAGACGTCCCCGGGTTCGACGCCGAGCTCGCGGGCGAAGCTCGAGTTGCATGAGAGATAGACCGAGTTGCAGTCCTTCAGGAAGATGCGCTGCGGCAGGTTCTCGATCAGGCCGCGGTAGCGCTTCTCGAAGAAGAGGGCGTTCTCCGCCTCCTTCTGCTCACTCACGTCCTGCACCACGCTCACCACGCGCAGGGCGACCCCGGAATCGTCCCGGAAGACCTCGCCCACCTCGAAAAGGAAGCACTCCTTGCCGCCCGGACGCACCAGCGAGTATTCCACGGCAAAGGAGTCGCGTCCTGCCAGGGCCTCCTCGACCGCAGCGGCGAGAGCGTCCTTGCCGCATTCAGGAAGGATCGCCAGAAGGCCGTCGTAATTGTCGGGCGCCTCATCGAGAGGTACCGAGAAGATCCGGCACAACTCCTCGGAGCAGTCCAGCCTGCCGCTGGCAAGATCAAGGTCCCAGCTCCCGATGCGGGCGATGCGCTGCGAGATGCGGAGCTGCTCCTCGCTGCGCCGGACCGCGTCGTCCGATTGCAGCTGCCACTTGAAGCGCATGGCGTGCAGCGCCACGATGGCGAACAAGATCAAGGCGGCCAGGAGCCAACGATGTTCGTAGAGAGCGACCGCGCAAAGAAGCAGCAGCACTCCCCCGCAGAGAGACCAAGCTATCCTGCTTTTGGTATGTGAGGTTGCGGGAGATCCCCGAAAACGCATCTGTCACCTGTGGAAGTGGAGCTTCAAACGCCGCTTGGGCAAAGGCCCGGGCTGCGCGCAAGAGGCTTGCGGCAGCGGCTTAAGTGGATTTGGTTGCAGTATCTCTTTATCGGGCTGGTGCCCGGAAACATTAGTGAAAATTAGGGGCTAGCCGCGCGTTCCCTGCGCCTCCATGAAGGAAACGAACAGGTCCTCCAGGGACGGGGTGATGCGCTCCATCCTGAGATCCAGGTCGGGGACCTCTTTCTTGATCGCAGCAATGACCTGCCCGGCGTTTTCCACCGCCAGGTGCAGCCCCGCCCCGAAAAGCGCCGCGCTCTTCACCCCCGGCAGGGACTCGATCCGCTGCAAAAGCTCGAAGGGGCGCTCGCATCCAACCTCGACGATCTCCCCTGGGAACTCCGCCTTGAGCTGCGCCGGGGTCCCCAGGGCGATCAGCTCTCCGCCGAAGATGAAGCCCAGGCGGTCGCAGCATTCGGCCTCTTCCATGTAATGCGTGGTGACGAAGATGGTGACCCCCTCGCCGGAAAGGCGGTAGATCAACTCCCAGAAGCTGCGCCTGCTGATGGGATCGACCCCCGAGGTGGGCTCGTCCAGGAAAACGATGGGGGGCTCGTGCAGTACGGCGCACCCCAGGGCTAGCCGCTGCTTCCACCCCCCGGAAAGGGCCGCGGCACGGGTCCCACGCTGCTCGGCGAGCCCTGCCATCTCGATGACCCATTCCTTGCGCTCCCTTTTCTTCTCGGGGGGGATGCGGTAGATGCCGCTGTAAAAGTCGATGTTCTCCTCCACGGTCAGCTCCTCGTAGAGGGAGAACTTCTGGCTCATGTAGCCGATCTGGTTCTTGATCTGCTCCGACTGGGTGGCGATGTCATAACCGGCCACGGTCCCGCTGCCGGAAGTTGGGGGGAGGATACCGCAGAGCATCCTGATCGTCGTGGACTTTCCGGCGCCGTTGGGCCCGAGAAAGCCGAAGATCTCGCCCCGCGCCACGTCGAGGGTGACCCGGTTAACCGCGGTGAAGTCGCCAAAGCGACGGGTCAGCTCACGCAGGCTGACTTGCGGCTGGGGGGATTGCGCGTTCGTAGTGGGTGTGTCACCGCTCACTGGTTCGAATTTCCTCCTCGGGAGCCCGCATCATCAGGGAGCCTGGGATCTGCTGGCAGGCCGGCAGAAGCTTCAACGCAAAAGAGAGACGAAAAGGTCTTCCAGGGTAGGCTCGACCTGTCTCACCCTTGAAGGCTCAAGGTCCGCCGGCTTCAGGGTCGCCACGGCCCGCTCCCTCGCCTGCTCCGGGCCCTCATCGAAGTACAGGTGCACCTTTTCGCCGAAAAGGGCCACGCTTCCGGACGGAAAGGCGCCGGACAAAAGCCGCACGGCTCTTCGAGGCTCCGCGGCTGTCAACTCCAGGACGCCCCCCTTCATGAGCTTCTTGAGCCCCTTCGGGGTGTCGCAGGCCAAAAGCCTGCCGCGGTGCATGAGGCCCACCCTGTGACAGCGCTCCGCCTCGTCCAGGTACGCGGTCGCAACCAGGATGGCAACGCCTTGCCCCAAAAGGCCGTGGAGTATGCGCCAAAAGTCGCGGCGCGAAACGGGGTCGACGCCGTTGGTCGGCTCGTCCAAAAAGAGCACCCGGGGCCGGTGCACCAGCGCGCAGGCAAGCCCGAGCTTTTGCTTCATGCCGCCGGAGAGCTTTCCCGCTAGCCGGTCCTTGAAGGGGGTGAGGTTGCTGAATCCCAAAAGCTCGTCGATCCGGGAGCCCTGCTCGCGTCCGGGGATCATATGGATGTCGGCGTAGAAACGGAGGTTTTCCAGCACCGTCAGGTCGGGGTAGAGCCCGAAACGCTGGCTCATGTAGCCGATCTCGCCGCGCACCTCCTCGGCCCTTTGCGCCATGTTCCGCCCAAGCACTATGGCCTCGCCGCCGCTGGGGTCCATGATCCCCGCCAGCATCCTGAGCGTGGTGGTCTTGCCGGCGCCGTCGGAGCCGACCAGGCCGAAGAGCTCTCCCGCCTGCACGGCAAGCGTGAGCTCCTCAACCGCGGTCACCTCGCCGAAGCGCTTTTGCAGCGCGCTGGTGCTGATCGCCTCGCTTGGCGCCATCGCTCTCCCCCCGTCAGCGCGCAGGCGGCGCGCCGAGGTCGATCACGGCATCCGCCGGCATCCCCGGCTTCAGATCCATCCCCGGGTTCGCCAAAGAGACCTTCAACCGGTAGACGAGCTTCACCCGCTCCTTCTCGGTCTGCACGCTCTTCGGGGTGAACTCCGCCTGGCTGGATATGAAGCTCACCCTCCCCTCGAAGGCCTTGCCGGGAAGGCCGTCGGCCGTCACCCGCGCCCGTTGCCCGAGCTTCACCCGCGCCAGTTCCGTCTCGGGTATGTACCCCTTGAGCCAGCAGTCCCCGAGGTCGCCCAGCGTGACCACCGGGGTCCCCGCCGCCACCTGCTCGCCAGGCTCGATCGCCTTACTGAGCACCACCCCGGAAACCGGCGCCGCCAAGGTGGCGTAGCCAAGCCGCTCCTTTGCCGTGGAGAGCCGCGCCAGGGCCCCCTCGTGGGCCGCACGGGCGGCTTGCACCCTTTCGCGCCGCGCCCCCTTGCGCAAAAGCTTAAGCGCCTCCCTGCGCTCGCGCACGGAAGCTGCGGCCTCTTCGTAGGCAGCCTTGGCGGCGTCGAACTGCTGCCGGGGGATCACCTCTCTGGCAAAGAGGGCCTTGCTCCTTTGGTAGTCGGCCGCAACCCGCGCGGATTCGGCCTCGGCGCGAGCTAAAAGGGCCGCGCCCTGGGCCACCTCTTCGCTGCGGTTGCCCGCCTCCAGTTCGGCCAGCGAAGCGGCGGCGGCAGCCTCATCCGCCTGCGCCAGCTTCAGCGCATCGGCAAGCTCGCGGTCTTCCAGGCGCGCCACCACCTGGCCCCGGGCAACCTGCATCCCCTCGTCGACCAGCCGCTCCTGGACTCTCCCCGGAACCTTGAAGCTCAGCTGCACCTCGGTCACCTCGATGTTCCCGGAGATGCGCAGAGCCGTGGAGCTTTCCCCGTTGCGGCCGTGACGGAGGTAGAAAAAAACCGCCACCGCAACTGCCACCAGCAATGCCGCAATGATTCCCTTCTTTTTCACAGGCACCTCCAATGATATAGAACTTATAGCATCAGAATCTTTTTTTTGGAACGCTCTATGCTCTTACCACGGCAGATACGCCGCCACGCGGCTAGGCCAATCGTCGTAAGGAGGTGAAAGACATGGGAAAAGCGGTCCTGTACGTTCGCGACGAAGAGCTCCTTGAGAGCCTAAAAAAGAGGCTCGGCGAGCTGGGTTATGCTGAAATATTAGCTTCCGGGAGCACCGGCGGGCTGTTGGACGACGCCCTGGAGCTGCGTCCCGAGGTGGCGGTCATCGAATACACCGTCGAAGAGCAGGAGATGGGGGGCACGGTGAAGAGGCTCTGGGACAAGCTCGGCATCCCGATCATCATGATCGCCCGGAGCTGCGAGCTGCAGCAGGTGCAGGACTGGGGGGAGTCGCTTTTGTCCACCATTCTTGCCAAGCCGGTGCGGGAAGAGGAACTGGTGGCGGCGCTGGTGCTGTCCGTCGCGGCGGCGCGCCGGGAGGAGCGGCTCAAGGAAGAGGTCTCGGCCCTGAAGGAGAGCATCGAAAGCAGGAAGGTGATAGAAAAGGCCAAGGGGCGCCTGATGGACCGCGACAAGCTCTCGGAGGCGGAGGCCTTCAGGAGGATGCAGCGGCTCGCCATGGACCGCCGAATCTCCATGCGCCAGCTGGCCGACGCCATCCTGCTGACCGACAGTATCGGGGGGTGAAGCTTTCTGGTTGACACGGTGCCAGTCATTACCTATATTTCTCAGGGTGTAAAGGGGAGTAGCAATCGGTTGCCACGGCAACCGACCCGTGTTCGTCAAGACGGCTGACAAAGCCCGGACACGGGGCGATGACAACTGTCAGAGCATGCAAGACCTTTATCCAGTGCCGACGCACCTGGGTAAAGGTCTTTTTATTTGAGCTGTCAGTCAACCTCAAGGGAGGTACGTCATGAACAGATTCAAGACTGCCGTTTTACTCACTTCTCTCACGCTGCTTATGATCGGGCTCGGCGCAGCGATCGGGGGACGGGGGGGGATGTACCTGGCGTTTTTCATGGCCTTGGCCATGAACGCTTTTTCCTACTGGTTCTCCGACAAGATCGTACTGCGCATGTACGGCGCACGGGAGATCAGCGAGATGGAGAACCCCGCCTTCTACGGGATGATCCGGCGGCTCACCGTGCAGGCCGGCCTACCCATGCCGCGGGTCTACATCATCCCCTCGGAGAGCCCCAACGCCTTCGCCACCGGCCGGAACCCCGATCATGCCGCCGTGGCCGCCACCGAAGGGATCATGCGCATCCTCACCCCGGAGGAACTGGAAGGGGTGATGGCACATGAACTGAGCCACGTCGCAAACCGCGACATCCTGATCTCGACCATAGCAGCCACCGTCGCCGGGGCGATCTCGATGCTGGCGAACATGGCGCAGTGGGCGGCGATCTTCGGGCACAGAAGCGACGACGAGGAAGGGGGAGGCGTCATCGGCACTTTGGCACTCGCCATCCTGGCGCCGATCGCGGCCATGCTGATCCAGCTTGCGGTTTCCAGGTCGCGCGAGTACCTGGCCGACGAGGGGGGAGCGAGGCTTTGCGGCCACCCCCGCTCGCTCGCCAACGCGCTGAGAAAGCTGGACCAGGCCTCGCACCTGCTCCCGATGCAGGAAGCGCGGCCGGCCACAGCACACATGTTCATCGTCAATCCCCTCACCGCGGGCGGGATCGCCAGGCTCTTCTCCACCCATCCGCCGATGGAAGAGAGGATCGCGAGACTCGAGCAGATGGGGCGTTAAAAGGAGGTTTTTTTGTCTACCAGGGAATTGATGTGGGTTGCCTTCGCGGCCATCATCACCGTAATGTTCGTGCTGGATCTGTTCGTCTTCAACCGCAAAAGCCACGAGATCAAGTTCCGCGAGGCGCTCGCCTGGACCAGCGTGTGGGTCGGGCTTGCCATGGCCTTCAACGCAGGGATCTGGTACTTCATGGGATCGGCGAAGGCGCTGGAATTCTTCACCGGTTACATCATCGAGGAGTCCCTGTCGGTCGACAACCTCTTCGTCTTCATCATGATCTTCTCCTACTTCAAGATCTCGAAGGCACAGCAGCCCAAGATCCTGAAATGGGGGATCATCGGCGCGCTGGTTATGAGGGGGATCTTCATCCTGGTCGGGATCGAGCTGATCGAGCGGTTCCACTGGATGGTCTACATCTTCGGGGGGATCCTGATCTACACCGGGATCAAGATGGCCTTCGGGGGGGATGAGGAAGTCGAGCCGGAGAAAAATCCGCTGGTGCGGCTGGTGCGGCGCTTCATGCCCATAACCAAAAGGACATGGGGGGATCGGTTCTTCATCAAGAGGCACGGCGTCTGGGCCGCGACCCCGCTGTTTCTGACCCTGGTCGTGGTCGAATCGAGCGACGTAATCTTCGCCGTCGACTCGATACCAGCAGTTTTGGCCGTGACCCACGACCCGTTCATCGTGTACAGCTCCAACGTCTTCGCCATCATGGGACTGCGCTCCCTTTACTACCTCTTGGCCCACGTGATGGAGATGTTCGTTTACCTGAAGCTCGGGGTCTCCTTCATCCTAGCCTTCGTAGGCGCGAAGATGCTTCTCGTCGACGTGGTGGAGATCCCGCTGCAGTTGTCCTTGGGGTTCATCATCGGGACCCTCGCCATCTCCATCCTCACATCCATACTGCTGGCGAAGAAGCCGCACAGAAGCTAAAAAACAGGGGCTGGGGGCTTGGGGCTAACTTCCCCCCCCAGTTCCCAGTCTCTAGCCCCCTAGTCCCTGATTTTCCAGCCCCTAGTCCCTAGCCCCTACCCCCTGCTCCTTCTCCCCTGTTTTCACGATCTTCACCTTGGTGATGCCGGTACGGGTCACTTCCTCGCAGGTCAGAGTATACTCGCCCAGCTGGAGCTGCTCGCCCTGCTCGGGGAAGCCGCCGATGCGGTCCAGTATCAGCCCGGCCAGGGTGTCGAAGGGGAGATCCTCGCCCAGGTCCATCTCCAGCAGGTCCTCCAGGTCGGAAACGGAGATGAGGGCGTCGACCAGGTAGCTCCCGTCGGCCAGGACCTGCACCGTGCTCGGCTCCCCGACGTCGTGCTCGTCCTCGATCTCGCCCACCAGCTCCTCGAGCAGGTCTTCGGTGGTGACGATACCGCTGATGCTACCGTACTCGTCGACCACGAACGCCATGTGCACGCGAGTTTTCTGCATTTCCTTCAGGAGCTCGCTCACCTTCTTCCCCTCAGGAACGAAGAAGGGAGGACGGACGATTGAGCGGATATCGAAATCGGGCTCGCGCACCATCCTCCCCAGCAGGTCCTTGCCGTGGATAAAACCGACAGTCTCCTCGATGCTCCCCACGTACACCGGGTAGCGGGAATACATGTTGTCCAACACACCGTTCAGGATCTCCTCGTTGGAGAGGTTCAGGTCGAAGGCGACCACCCTGGTACGGGGGACCATCACTTCTCTTACGGCGGTATGGGTGAAGTCGAACAGGTTGTCGATGAAGGTATGCTCGGTGTCGCTGAAGATGCCGCTTTCGTGCCCCTCGGCGACGATGTGCTGCACCTCCTCGCGCGTCATGAACGCCTTTCCCTCACCCTTGATCCGGAACAGGGCCAGCGCCGCCCTGGTGGAATAGCTGAGCGCCGATACCAATACCCCGGCGATCCTCGCCAGGAAGGTGATGGTCTTGGCGATTTTGAGCGCCACGGGGTCGGCGTACTGCAGCCCGATGGTCTTCGGGACCAGCTCTCCCAGGATGAGCAGCAGGTAGGAAATGACGGCAACCACGATGGTGAGGGAGAGAGGTTCGGCTGCATTACGGATCATGGCGAAGGGGGATACCTGCAGGATGGGGCGGATGTAGTCGACCGCTATCACGCCACCCACCGCGGAGGCGGTCGATCCCACCACGGTCACCCCGATCTGTACGATGGCCAGCAGGCGATGGGGATCCTTCTGCAGGGATTCAACCAGCGCGGCCCGCTGGTCGCCCTGGGCTACCAGTTGCGCTACGCGGCTCTTTCTGATGGAGATGATGGCGAATTCGGCGCAGGAGAAAAACCCGTTCAGCAGTATGAGAATGGCGATGACCAGCAGCTCGACGAAGATTGTGTCCAATTACCCTCCACTTTAATTGTCGGGGCTTGCAGTGCCGATGGCGCTTGAAGCGCTGCGGCGCCGCCAGGTGCCCCCAAGTTTCAACAGGTGCTCATTTTTCACCACTAACCCACCTTTTGTCAACCTTTTGTGCCGTTTAGCCTTCCGGCTCAGGTCGCGGCGCCCTCTTCGGGACTCGGAGCGCTACTTGCCGATCTTGAAGGAGAGCAGGAAGCGCTCCTCTCCGCAGACAAAGGGCATAACCAGCGCATCGGAGTTGGAGATGCTCTCCAGCGCATAGTCGCTGCCGTAGATAACGGTCGGGATGGAAAGGTTAATGTCGGCCCCCTTGGGGGAGAAGATGTGCTTCACGTCGCCCCCCACCATGTTGGCGATCTCCCCCATGGCATCGTTTACGTCCTCGTCGACCTCTGAGACCTCCATCCCCAGCATGTTGGAAGTGACCATGAGGGCTAGCTTCTTGGGACAATGAATGGCAACTATGCCGGAGTGGCTCCCGGCGAGGCCGACCATGCTGGTAACAGTCTCATGAAAGTTCAGCACTGGCTCTTCGAGAGGGGTCTCATCGACCACGTCGAGCATCACCATGGTGGAGAAAACCCCCTTGGTGATCTCCGCTATGGTCTTGCGGACCTCGTCTTCAGTCGTGTTGGCCTCGTTCAGAATTGCCGGATCAAGCGCCATGTCCCCCCCTCCTCCTAATGAATTGATACAACAGTCTACCGTACCCTCTAATAAATGAAAGACGTCCGCGCAAAATGTGCGGCGTCAACTAACAGGGAAGGCGCCCTTGGCAAGCAAGAGGCAGAAGGAATTTATCCCCGAAAACTCGCGCTCGAAGACCTCCTCGACCTCCCTCTCCACCTCCGCCGCCCGCCGCCCCGGTTCCATGACCAGCTGGGCGTTGGCCATGTGCGGGCGGTCCACCGGGTCGCCGATCCGGCTCAAGAGCATCACGTGCGCCCCCTGCACCCCCGCCACCGAGTTGCAGATCTCGCGCGCCATCCGGTGCGCCAGGATGTTGTAGATCTTCCCCACGTGGCTCATCGGGTTCTTGCCGGCAGCGGCCTCGGTGCCTATGGGTCTCGCTATGGGAATCACCCCGTTCACCCGGTTCCCTCTCCCCACCTGCCCCGAATCGGCGTCCTCGGCGGAAGTCCCCAGAAGCGACAGGTACACCCCGCCCAGCCCGCGGCCGGGCTCGTCGAGCGTGTTGTAGTGCAGGTCGATGCGCGCGAAATTCCGCAGGGCTCCCTGCAGAAAGCGCCTCATCTCCTGGGCCACGGCTTCCTTGCGTTCGAAATACTCCCGCTCCGACCCGACCCATGCCGCCAGAAGCGGCATGGCCACGGTAAGGTCCAGCTCGTCGCGCCTGCGCAACCCCATGACCTTCACGTCCTCGCCGGTTTCTGGAAAGAGCTTCTTGAAGCGTTCCGAATTAAGCTCCCTCTCCAGGGAGAGGACCGTCTTCTCGGTCGGGCTCAGGGGATAGTACCCCACGGCCGCCGAGGTGTCGTTGGCACCCCTCACCTCGCCTTGGCGCGCGAAGATGTCGGTCAACTCCTGCGACCCCGGCGCAAGCTTGATGCGGTACTCCAAGTGCCGTTCCGGATCTACGTTGCGCAGGTTCTTACCGATCCACTCTTTGGCCGCAGCCAGGGCGATCTCCCGTACAGGGATCTCCTTGCCGGCGAAGCTGAAGGTGGCCCGGTCCCCGATGGTTAACTCCATCGGCTCTACCACCTCTCCGCCGCCGAAGCGCTTCTCCACGCGCCCCGCCGCGAGCAGCCCCTTGTCGATGTTGTGATGCAGCACCGTGCCGAACGCTTCCAGGTAGGCACGGGAAAGGGCGACCGATATGGCATCCATGACGCAGTCGCAGATCTGGTCCGGATGCCCGGTCCCCTTGCGCTCTACCATCTCGACGGCCTGCTCGGTTACCAGACACCCTTTGTACTGCTCGACGAGGAACATGCTTGCGCTCCAGGCAGAGTTTGAGCCCCTAATTAAAACGAGGCCCGTTCGCTATACATAAAAAGCGACAGCAGAGATTGTAGCCGAAAAAGGAATGGGTGCAATATTTTGAAGAGGTTACGGGTGAGAGGAGGTGCCGTGGCAATGCCGGGCGCGGTCAGCGATGGTGCCTTACCACGAAGCCCCCCCGGGAGATGCGGGACTGCAGCCAGAGCCCAAGCCACGCCTTGATGACGCGGCGGGTGGCCGGGATCAGGAAGAAGATCCCCAGGAAGTCGGTGAAGAAGCCGGGGGTGGCTAGGAGAACGCCGCCGATGAAGACGAGGGCGCCGTCCAGCATCCTTGCGGCTGGGAGCCTCCCCAGGGAGAGTTCGTCGCGGATCTCGGTGAGGATCCGTCCCCCCTGGCTCTTCATGAGCCAGGCCCCGAAAAGGCTGATCGCCAAAAGCGTCGCCACGGTGGCGACCCCGCCGATGACCGATCCCACCTCGATCAAGAGGTAGATCTCGATCACCGGGACGATGAGGAACAGCAGGAATAGTTTGAAGTACATGGACGCCCCGGCTACTTCTTCATGTCTATGCCGTAGCTCTTGATCTTGCGGTGCAGGTTGCTCCGCTCAAGCTCGATGGCCTCGGCCGTCTTGGAGACGTTCCAGTCGTTTTCCTCCAGCTTCTGGATGATGAACTCCCGCTCGAACTCCTCGCGCGCCTCCCTGAGGCTTGAGAGCTCCAGCACGCTGTCGAGCTTGCCGCCCGCGGCGTCCTTCCCCGCGCCATCGCCGCGGATGTAGTCGGGGAGGTGGTTGACGGTCACCGTGCCGCCGGGGGTCATGATCACCAGACGCTCCACGATGTTCTTCAACTCGCGCACGTTCCCCGGCCAGTCGTAGCGCTTCAGGGCCTCCATCGCCTCGGGGACGATCCTTTTCGACTCCCTCCCCTCCCGCGAGCAGAAGGCCTCCAGGAAGTACCCGGCCAAAAGCGGTATGTCTTCGCGCCGTTCCCGCAAGGGGGGAACCTTGAAGGGGACCACGTTCAGCCGGTAGTATAGGTCCTCGCGGAAGCCGCCGTTTCTGATCTCCTCCTCAAGGAGCTTGTTGGTGGCGGCGACGATGCGGACGTCCACCTCCAGGGTCCTCGTGCCCCCCACCCGCTCGAACTTCTTCTCCTGCAGGATCCGCAGCACCTTGGCCTGGGTCTTCAGCGACATGTCGCCGATCTCGTCCAGGAAGAGCGTGCCGCCGTCGGCGAGATCGAACTTACCCTTCTTCTGCGCCACCGCGCCGGTGAAGGCGCCGCGCTCGTGGCCGAAGAGCTCGCTTTCAATCAGCTCCTCGGGGATGGCGGCGCAGTTGATCTCGATAAAGGGCTTGTCGCGACGCAGGCTGTGGAAATGGACCGAGCGGGCCACGAGCTCCTTGCCGGTCCCGTTCTCGCCGGTGATCAGCACCGAGGCGTTGGTCCGGGCGACGAGGCGGATCTGCTCGGATAGCTGCAGCATGGCCAGGGAGTTCCCGATCATCTCATGCCCCTGCTGCACCTGGTCGCGCAGGGCGGCGTTCTCCTCCTTCAGGCGGTTCATCGCCAGGGCGTTTTCCACCGTGACCACCACCTTCTCCAGCGAAAGCGGCTTTTCGATGAAGTCGTAGGCGCCGAGCTTGGTCGATTTCACCGCCGTCTCGATGGTGCCGTGGCCGCTCATCATGATGACGTTCAGGAACGGGTGCGCTTCCTTCAGGCGCTGCAGCGTCTCGATGCCGTCCATCTTGGGCATCCAGATGTCCAAAAGCACGAGCCCCGGCAGCTCCTTCGCGCAGAGCGCGAGCGCTTCGACGCCGTCGGCGGCGCAGACGGTCCGGTACCCCTCGTCTTCGAGGATGCCGGCCAGGGAGGAACGGATCCCCTCTTCGTCGTCAACTATCAGTATGGTCTCGGTCATGGTGGTCCTTGCCTCCGGGATGGTGCTCCGCAGCGCAACGCTCAACCGGCGAGCCCCGCTTCGCGTGCGAGTTCCGCCCAGGCCGGGAGGCTCCGCTCGATCATCCCCTTGTCCACGCAGTAGGCGATACGGAAGTAGCCGGGGGCGCCGAAGCCTGCGCCGGGAACCAGCAGGATGCGGTGCTTCTGGGCCAGCTTCACAAACTCGATGTCGTCGGCAAGAGGCGATTTGGGGAAGAAGTAGAAGGCGCCGTCCGGCTTCACCATCTTAAAGCCCAGTTTGGTGAGCGATTCGTAGAGGAGGTCGCGCTTTTCCTGGTAGGCGTTGATGTCCACGGAGACGTGCTGCAGCCCGGCCACGAGCCGTTGCATCAGCGCCGGCGCGTTGACGAAGCCGAGCACGCGGTTGGAGAAGACGGCCCCTTCCATGAACCGCTCCACGTCCTTCATCTTCGGGTTCGCGGCGAGGTAACCTATGCGCTCGCCGGGAAGGGCCAAGTCCTTCGAGTGCGAGGTGACGATGACGGAGTTGGCGACGTAACGGAAGATGTTGGGAACCCCCTTCCCCTCGTAGCTGATCCTTGCGTAGGGCTCGTCGGAGATGACGCAGATCTGGCGCCCCAGCTCCTTCTCCTTGCCGGCCACAAGAGCGCCTAAGGCGGCGAGGCTCTCCGCGGGGTAGATGACCCCGGTCGGGTTGTTGGGGGAGCAGATGATGATGGCGCGGGTCTTCTCGTTGATCGCGGCGCCTATGGCGGCGATATCGAGCTGGAAGGTATCGCGGTCGGTCCAGACCTCGACCGGGACGCCGCCGTGGTTGTCGATGTAGAAGCGGTATTCGACGAAGTACGGGGTGAGGATGATCACCTCGTCTCCCGGGTTCAGTATGGTCTTCAGCACCACGTTGAGCGCGCCACCCGCGCCGCAGGTCATCACCACCTGGCTCCCCTGCACCGGGAGATCTGAGGCGGCGGAGAGCATGCGCGCGACGGCGTTTCTCGTCTCCAGGTACCCGGCGTTGTTCATGTAGCGGTGCATGCCGGGGATGGGCGCCTTGGCGAGTTTCTGGAATTCGTCGCGGAACGGCTGCGGGGGCTCCACGTCGGGGTTACCCAGGGTGAAGTCGTAGACCTTGTCGGCCCCGAACTCGGCGCGCAGCTTCTCACCTTCCTCGAACATCTTCCTGATCCACGATGATTTCGCAATGAAACCGGATATCTTATCGGCGACGGGCATCATCCCCTCCTTGATTTTGATCTCAGCTTTATTAGCACATTACGGAAACAGCGGCAAGGCGTATTCCCTGCGCGGGGGCCCTGGCGGCGGCCGTCTTTAATATTTCCCTGCAAACGGCGGGGCAATCTGCTATGATACCGCCCTGCATTTCGGCATCTGATTTTCACAGGAGGGAAACATGAAAAAGGATTGGCGCATCGAGACTCAGGCGATCCAGGAGGGATACGCCCCCAAGGACGGAGATCCAAGGATCCTGCCGATCTACCAGAGCACGACCTTCAAGTTCTCCAGCGCGGAGCACGTGGCGAAACTGTTCGACCTCGAGGTGGGGGGACATTTCTACACCAGGCTCAGCAACCCGACCGCAGAGGGTTTCGAATCCAAGATAGCGGCCATGGAAGGAGGCGTCGCCGCCATGGCCACCTCCAGCGGGCAGGCCGCCACCAGCATGGCCATCATGAACATCTGCCGGGCCGGGCAGCACGTGGTCGCCGCCAGCACCCTGTACGGCGGGACCTACTCGCTCTTCGCCAACACCTTCCCGAAGATGGGGATCGAGGTCACCTTCGTCGATCCCGAGGCCGACGAGGCCGCCATCATGGCCGCCTTCCGCCCCGAGACCCGCGCCCTTTTCGGCGAAACCATAGGGAACCCCGGGCTGAACGTGCTCGACTTCGAGAAGTTCTCCCGCATAGCCAAGAAGATGCAGGTGCCGCTCATCATCGACAACACCTTCCCGACCCCTTATCTCTGCCGTCCCTTCGAGCACGGGGCCGACATCGTGATCCACTCCGCCACCAAGTACATCGACGGGCACGCCACCAGCGTCGGCGGCGTCATCATCGACAGCGGCAACTTCGACTGGGGCAACGGCAAGTATCCCGAGATGACGGAGCCGGACTCCAGCTACCACGGCCTCAAGTACCTGGAAACTTTCGGCAAGCTAGCCTACATCGTCAAGGCGCGCGTGCAGCTCATGCGCGACCTGGGCTCCTGCCCGGCGCCGATGAACGCCTTTTTGTTCAACCTGGGGCTTGAGACCCTGCCTTTGCGCATGCAGCGCCACAGCGAGAACGCGCTCGCCATGGCCAAGTACCTGGAAAAGCACCCCGCGGTGAGCTGGGTGACCTACCCCGGGCTCGAGAGCCACAAAAGCTACGCCCGCAGCAAGAAGTACCTTCCCAAGGGGGCTAGCGGCGTCCTTACCTTCGGCATCAAGGGAGGGGCCGCGGCAGGGAAGAAATTCATGGAGAGCTGCCAGCTGGTGGCGCTGGTGGTGCACGTGGGCGACGCGAGGAGCTGCGTTTTGCACCCGGCGAGCACCACCCATCGCCAGCTGAACGAGGAGCAGCAGCTTGCCTCCGGCGTCTCCCCCGACCTGATCAGGCTCTCGGTCGGCATCGAGCACATCGATGACCTGATCGAGGACGTGAACCAGGCGCTTTTGGAAAGCCAGAAATAGCCGGAGAGAAAAATCCCCGCGTTCCCCCCTTCGCAAAGGGGGGAACGCGGGTTGTCGTAGCAGGGCTTCGTGGGCCAGGATGTCCAAGCTTCCTGGAAATCCTGGAAAAAGCAAAGGGGCGAGTGGTTTCCACTCGCCCCTTTTCTTTTTCAATCTTCCCGCTTTACTACTTGCCGCAGCACTTCTTGTACTTCTGACCGCTGCCGCAGGTGCAGGGGTCGTTGCGACCGATCTTCGGACCCTTCACGATCGGCTGCTGCGGCGCCGCGGTCACCGGGAGGCCGTCGGTGAAGAACCAGCGCGACTTCTCCTTCTTGAAAAGGGCGCGCTCGTGGTGCACCTTTTCCTCCCCCTTCTCCTTCCAGCGGGCGATGAACTCCACCTCGCCGGCGTTGTCGTCCTTGCCGCCGTCCTTGGTCGAGATGATCTGCAGCCCCAGCCACTCCGAGTTCGCGGCCCAGGCGCGGGTCCCGTCATGGTCGTAACCCTCGCGGTGCTTCGCGTGGGTGGATTCAAAGATAAAATCGGTCTCCACGTTGACATACGCCGCGTAACGCGCGCGCATCAGTGCCTCTGCCGTCTCCGCGGGGCGCTGGCCCTTGATGATGGGCTGGCAGCATTCAGCGTAGGCAAGACCGGTTCCACAGGCACATTGCTCCATTCTGGTACTCCTCCTCGTTTCTATTTGTTTTTGCTTTCTAGCAGTGGTAATCGGCGGCGACGACGGAAGAGCAGACGCTCCTCATGTAGGCGGCGACCGTGTCGGCGTGGTAGGGGTGCACCTGGTAGGCCTGGAGATCTTCCAGGGAGTCGAACCTGGTATAAAGGGCTACGTCCGCGGACCTGGGAGAGCGGATGACGTCCACCCCCACTTCAAGCTGGCGCAGCATCTCGACCTTCCCCTCCATGCTCAAAAGGAGCTCCTTTGCCTTCTCGATTCCCTCAGGAGTCGACTCCTTCAACGTGAACAACACTATGTGCGCAATCATCTCTATCTCCCCTGACTTGATGTTGTTGCCTCGGATACCATGTAATACATCGGCGCCAGCCTCCCTGTCAACGCCGGGAGTCCCCTGACGGAAAAAAAGAGTTGCATGCCGGGGGCAATACTGCTATAAGGACCAACAAGACCGGAATGGTCCTATTTGAAATTTCCTTCAAGGGGGATGTGATGACTGGCATTTTGAAATTAATGAGTATACTTGTACTGGCCTCCTTAATCTGGACCACCCCGGGAGAAGCGGCCCAGAAGGTCCTCTTCGACACCGGGCACGGGGAGCGTTTCCTGGTCAACGACCCGGGGCCTTTGCAGCTTTCGGGGCTGGCCGAGATACTGAAGTCGGCGGGTGCCGAGGTCGCTACCATTGACCAGCCCTTCAGCGACGCGACGCTTGCCGGTGCCCATGCCGTCGTGATCAGCGGCGCCTTCAACGCGCTGCACCCAGCCGAGATCGAAGCGCTGCAACGCTTCATGCAGGGGGGAGGCAAGCTGGCCGTGATGCTGCACATAGCCCCTCCCATGGCAACGCTCCTCGAAAGCCTTCATGTGACCTACACCAACGGCGTGGTCCAGGAGCGGCAGAACGTGATCGACAACGACCCAATCAGGTTTTACGTGCAGCAGATAGAGCCCCATCCGGCCCTCTCCGGGGTCACCCGGTTCAGCGTGCACGGTGCCTGGGGGCTTATGAACCTGGCCCACACCGCCCGCGTGGTCGCGGCTACGGGGCCGCAGGCCTGGGTGGACCTCAACATGGACAAGGTCCAGGAGAAAAAGGAGACGGCAAGCTTCGGCGTGGCCGTTGCCGGCGAGGTGGGGAATGGAGGCTTCATCGCCTTCGGCGACGATGCGCTGTTCCAGAACAAGTTTCTTGATGATGACAACAGGAACCTGGCCAGAAGCCTGGCCGGCTGGCTTAATAATTAATCAACCCAAAAGGAGGGAATGACATGGCAGAGGCATTGGAAATCTACAAGTGCGGGAGCTGCGGCAACATCGTGGAGGTATTTCATCCGGGTGCAGGCGAACTGGTCTGCTGTGGTGCACCGATGACGCTGCAGAAGGAGAACACCGTCGACGCTTCCAAGGAGAAGCACGTGCCGGTTGTCGAGCGGGGAGAGGGAAGCATCACCGTGAAGGTCGGGAGCGTCCCGCACCCGATGGAGAGCGCCCACTACATCGAGTGGATCGAGGTGATAGCCGACGGCAAGGTTTACCGCGCCCAGTTGCAGCCGGGGCAGGCTCCCGAGGCGACCTTCCCGGTGACCGCCAAAGAGATCAAGGTGCGCGAGTACTGCAACCTGCACGGGCAGTGGTCGGCATAACAAAAGGCACCTGACGAAAACGAAGAGAGGGGGATGGGCCGTTGCGCCCATCCCCCTCTCTTTTTGCTTAAGTAACCTGGCTACCTGCCGCTGCGGCGGGCGGCGTGGTTGGCGGGGCGGTTGCCGCCGGGATGCTGGTGCCTTTTCCCGCTCCCGCCCACGCCCTCACGTCCGCCAGCCGAAGCACCCTTCCCCTCCGCAGGGCGGCCTGTGGCGCTGCGACCACCGGGCTCCGTCGCGTTAGCGCCGATTACCGGCATGGGAACGCTCCTCCTGCCGCCTGGGGCTGTCGCCGGCTTGGCGGAGCCTGGCTTTGCGCCCACCTTGGCTGCGGCTGGTTTCCCGGCACCCGGCTTGGCGCCGTCTTTGCGGCGCTGAGGTTCGCGGGGCGGCCGGGCGAACTCGGTGTCCTTTTGCGGCGCGGGGACCGCGTAGTCGAACCCCTCGATGCGCCGGCGCTCGATCTTCGTCCCCAGCACCTTTTCGATGCTGCGCACCATATAGTCGTCTTCCGAGGTCACCATGGTGAAGGCGTCGCCGGTCTTCGCAGCGCGGCCGGTCCGGCCGATCCTGTGGGTGTAGGCTTCCGGGGTGTCGGGGATGTCGTAGTTGATGACGTGGGAGATGAGCGAGACGTCGATGCCGCGGGCGGCGATGTCCGTTGCCACCATGATCTGGAAGGTGCCGTCCCTGAAGCCGTCGAGCGCCGCCTGCCTCCTGTTCTGGGAAAGGTTTCCCTGCAGCGAGGTCGCCTTGTACCCCGCCTTCTCCAACTGCTCCCCTACCCTCTTCGCGCGGTGCTTGGTCTTGGTGAAGATGAGCACGCTCTCGGTGTCGGTATGCTTCAGCATCTCGAAGAGAAGCGGGGTCTTCAGGTGCTGCCCCACTGGGTAGAGCGCATGGGAAACGGTCGCGGCCGGAGCGGTGCGGCTCACCTGCACCGTGACCGGGTTGCGCAGGATCTCGTGGGCCAGCCTGCGGATGTCGTCGGGCATGGTGGCGGAGAACATCAAGTTCTGCCTCTTGCCGGGGAGCGCCCTGAGGATCTTCCTCACGTCGGGGAGAAAACCCATGTCGAACATCTGGTCGGCCTCGTCCAGCACCAGGATCTCGACCCTGGAGAGGTCGATGGTCCCTTGGGAGATGTGGTCCAGAAGGCGACCCGGGCAGGCGACCACAATTTCGGCCCCTTCCTTTAGTTTCTTGATCTGGGTGTTGATGTTGACCCCGCCATAGACGGTGACGCTTCTCAGGCGCGTCTGTTTCCCCATGCCGTTCAAGGCCTCGTTGATCTGCTCGGCGAGCTCACGGGTGGGGGCCAAGACCAGGCCGCGGACATGCCCGCGCTCTTCCTGCACCAGGCGGTGCAGCATGGGAAGGCCGAAAGCGGCGGTCTTGCCGGTCCCGGTCTGCGCCAGGCCGAGTACGTCCTGGCCGGTGATGACCGACGGGATCGCCTGCAACTGGATGGGGGTCGGGGTGACGTACCCCATGGCCTCGATGCCTGCCTGGACCTTGGGGTGCAAATTAAACTGTTTGAAATCCACTATTACTCCTGTCATTCGATGTGCATGCCACAAAAAACCCCAGAAGCTTAGAAGGCCTTGGGGTCTTTGCTAATTAGAGTATGAACTATAGCATGAAAGTATCGAAAGTAGGGAGATTTTATTTTCTTCGTCAGTGAGATTTCATCTCTTGCGCCTGATGCCTCTTCAGACTAGCGACGCTCCCTCCCCTCCCGGCGCTCGTCCCTTCCCTCGTTCCGGACGTAGTCCCTGTTGCCATCGCGGCCCCGGTGCTCGCCCCAGCGGCCGTCGCCGCGGTCATGATCATGCATGGAGACAGGGCGATACCACCGTCCGCGGTAATGATCGCGGTCGTTCAGGTAGGCTCTGTACTCCCGGTCCCGGTAATAGCGTATCTGGTTGTAGTCGTGACGGTGCAGCCGGTAGGGGAGCCTTTCCTGCGTCACATAGGCCCAGGGTCCGCCGTAACTGCGGGACATGAACCAGCGGCCGCCCCGGTTCTGGTAGTAGCAGTTGTCCAGGTAGACCACGTCGTAAGGCGCCCCGACCGAGACGTAGAAGCCGAGGCTGGGAGAATAGATGAAGCCGCCAGGCTCGGCATAGGCGACCGGCTCGGCATAAGTCGGATAGCTCGGATAGCTCGGATAGGTCACCACCGTCGCTGCGGGTGGCGCCACCACCACCGGCACCCCGATGTTCACGCTTACATCCATCCTCGCCTGCGCGCTCGCCGCACCGGCAAGCACGATGAGAATTGCTGCTGCAAGATACTTTTTCATGATCTTCTCCTTGGCGGCCGAAGCCGCGCTGCCTTTGCGGTAGTTTGCCTTTTGGAGCCTCCGCTCCTTCCATGGTTTTCACATTAGCCGCGCAATGTGGAAAAAATATGCAGCAATTGTGGAATTTATCCTGCACCGGAAGATGCGATGGCGCATTGCCGGCATCTGTGTTAATAAAAAGGCAGCGTTACCAATTCTAATAGCGGGTTCACCCATGAAGATAATGATCAAATACAGGCTGCTGATCGCCATGCTTGCCGCGACCGGCGCCGTGGTGATCTCGATGTTCCTCATCATGCAGTGGAGCATCGGGCACGGCTTTTTAGCCTACGTCAACACCATGGAAAAAGACCGGCTCGAGCGGCTTGCCCAGGTGCTGGAACGGGCCTACCAGGCGAACGGGAACTGGGAGTTCGCCAGGAGCGACGAAGCCTGGTTCAGGCTCGTCGCCGCAAGCAGGGAGTCAAGCGACCTGGACCGGGCCGAGCGCGGGGAGCGGAGAATGCAGCCGCCCCCCCGGCCGTTTCCCAACTTCTCCGGGCACAACCGGCCACCGCGCTTCCAGTACCGGTTCGAGGGGAGGGTGCTGCTGCTCGACGCGCAGAAGGCGAAGCTGGCCGGGCTTCCGGGCGTCCAAGAGGCGGTGCAGCTGCACAAGATCACGAGCTCCGGCCGCATCGTAGGGTACGTGGGGCTGCGCCCCAGGCAGCACCTCACCGACACCTACCAGCTCCTCTTCGTGAAGCAGCAGAAACTCACCATGGGCCTGGTCGCCGTGGTCATGTTCCTCGTTTCCGCGGCCATCTCGCTCCCCCTGGCCCACCGCCTGGTGCTCCCCATAAAGAGGCTCGCCGCCTCCATGCACCGCCTGGCCTCCGGCGAGTACGGAACGAGGGTGCCTGTCGGCCCCGAAGACGAGCTGGGACAACTGGCCCGCGACTTCAACACGCTCGCGCTCAGCCTGGAGAACAACGAGCGGGCGCGCCGGCGCTGGGTGGCCGACGTCTCGCACGAGCTGCGCACCCCTCTTGCCATCCTGCGCGGCGAGATCGAGGCGATCCAGGACGGGGTGCGCCAGGCGGGCCCGGAGTCGATGCGCTCCCTGCACGGCGAGGTGATGCACCTAAGCCGCCTGGTCGACGACCTCTACCAGATCTCCCTCTACGACATCGGGGCGCTGACCTACCGCAAGGAGAAGATCGAGCTTAAGGAAGTGCTGGAGGATGCGCTGAGTTCCCTGGGGCAGGAATTCATGCAAAAGGGGATCAGCCTCTCGATCGAGCTCCCCCGGGCCGACGGCTGCACCGTCTTCGCCGATCAGGACCGTCTGCACCAGCTTTTCTCCAACCTTTTGGACAACTCGCTCAAGTACACCGACGCCGGCGGCCAACTGTCGGTGAGGCTCCACTGCGGGCAAAACGTCGCGCAGGTGGAGTTCGCCGACAGCGCGCCGGGAGTGGCGCCGGACCAGCTGGAGCGCCTTTTCGACAGGTTGTACCGCGTGGAAAGCTCGCGCAACCGCGCCAAAGGGGGGGCGGGGCTCGGCCTTGCCATCTGCAAGAACATCGTCGAGGCCCACGAAGGAACCATAGCCGCCCTTCCCTCCCCGCACGGCGGGGTGCTGATCAGGGTGGAACTTCCGCTTACCGGGAGCAGGACATGACACAGAGAATATTGATCGTAGAGGACGAGGAGAAGCTGGCGAGCCTTCTGGCGGACTACCTGAAGCAGTCAGGGTTCGAGACTTCGTGGATTGCGGACGGAACCGAGGTGCTACCGCGGGTCAGGGAGCAGCAGCCGGACCTGGTGCTCTTGGACCTGATGCTCCCGGGGCGCGACGGGCTGGAGATATGCAAAGAGATTCGCACCTTTTCGCAGCTCCCCATCATCATGATCACGGCGCGGGTCGAAGAGATCGACCGCCTGCTCGGCCTGGAGCTTGGGGCCGACGACTACATCTGCAAGCCCTTCAGCCCCCGCGAGGTGGTGGCGAGGGTGAAGACGGTGCTGCGGCGGGCCGGGGAGCAGGCCCCGGCGCAGACCCCGGGCCTCACCCTCGACGCCGAGCGCTACTCGGCGCGCTTCGAGGGGCGCGACCTGGAGCTGACCGTGGTCGAGTTCAAGCTCCTGCACTTTCTCTGCCAAAATCCCGGCCGGATCTACTCCCGCAGTCAGCTGATGGACCGCATCTACTCGGACCAGCGCATCGTCAGCGACCGGACCATAGACAGCCACATCAAGAAACTCAGGAAGAAGATCGCCGCAGTAGCCCCCGACCAGGAGATCATCCACTCGATCTACGGCGCAGGTTACAAATACGAGCCGGCGTGACCGCAAAACACGCGGTCCATCCGGCTTCAAGCCTCTTTTCCTGCGACATCTCACCTTCCCCGTCAAGGGCCGCTTAAAGGCAGTGCCGCACCAACTCCTTCCCCCGAAAACGTCAGCAAATAGATCAGGATCCCCGCCCCTTTACCCCCTCAAACTTTATGAGGAGCCTGAGCGATTGGCCCTCTCCGGTTCCCTGAAGAGGAATGTGCAGGGTGCCCCTCCCCCTCTCCTAGGGGAAAAACATTCGACGTTTACGAAATTTCCCCTAAACCCATGATGAATATGGTCGATAGATCTTAATGTGATGAAACCGCATTAGAGTCGGCGGTCTGAAATACCCTTAACTAGAGCAACGCCAATCATGGAGGAGCGAGATGTTAAACAACATGAAGATCGGGACGCGGTTACTGCTGAGTTTTGGACTGGTATTACTGCTCCTGATGGTGGTAGCAGGAACCGGCTACTGGGGGGTACAGTCGGGCGAGAAGACTATAGTGATGCTCCTCGATAGCGAAGGGCGCCTGGCAGAGCACTCGGCAAGGGCGCGGGCCAACGTGCTCGGCCTGCGACGTTACGAGAAAGACATGTTCCTCAACATCGAGGACATGAAGAAGGTGGACGGGTATTACCAGAAATGGCAGGAGGAAACTGAAAAAGTCCACGAGCGTGTAACCGACCTGGAAAAAGTGGCAAATCAACCGGACGACGTGGAGAAAGTGAAGGCGATTAAGGAGAACCTGGTCCTCTACAAGGCCGGGGTGGACAAGGTGTTCGCCGCCATCAAGGAAGGCAAACTCAAGACGCCTGCCGAGGCAAACGCCGCCGTAGGAGCATACAAGGATGAGACCCACAAGATGGAGGATGCCGCCACCAAGCTGGCGACGGACGCCAACAAGAGCATGCAGGGGGCAAAAGCGGTCATAATGAAGGCGACCCATGACGTGGTTATGATGCTGGTAGCTATCTCCCTGGTGGCGGTCCTCGTAGCTATAGGCTTAAGCCTCCTGGTGACCCGCAGCATCAAGCGCCCGCTGCAGATCGGAGTTGAAACGGCAGACCGGCTGGCGGCAGGAGATCTCACCGTCGAAATCGGCGAGACCAGCAAGGATGAAACGGGCCTGCTGTTGGGGGCGATGAAAAACATGGTCTACAAGCTGAGGGAGATCGTGGCCGAGGTGCAGGCCGCAACCAAGAACGTAGCATCCGGAAGCCAGGAGCTCTCCTCCGGCTCGGAGGAGATGTCGCAGGGCGCCAGCGAGCAGGCCGCCGCCGCGGAAGAAGCTTCCGCCAGCATGGAGCAGATGACCTCCAACATCCGCCAGAACGCGGACAACGCGCTGCAGACCGAGAAGATAGCGGTCAAATCCGCGGAAAATGCCAAGGAAGGTGGCCAGGCTGTCCAGGAAACGGTGCAGGCCATGAAGGACATCGCCGGCAAGATCAACATCATCGAGGAGATCGCGCGCCAGACCAACCTTTTGGCGCTGAACGCGGCCATCGAGGCGGCCCGGGCCGGCGAGCACGGCAAGGGATTCGCCGTAGTCGCGAGCGAGGTGAGGAAACTGGCCGAGCGCAGCCAGAAGGCGGCGGCGGAGATCTCGCAGCTCTCCAGCAACAGCGTCGACATAGCGGAGAAGGCCGGAGAGCTGCTGTCCAAAATGGTGCCCGATATCCAGAAGACAGCCGAACTGGTCCAGGAAATCAGCGCCTCCAGCCGCGAGCAGGACACCGGTGCGGAGCAGATCAACAAGGCGATCCAGCAGCTCGACACCGTCATCCAGCAGAACGCTGGCGCGTCGGAGGAAATGTCGTCGACCGCGGAAGAGCTCGCCTCGCAGGCGGAGCTTCTGGCAAGCTCCATCGCCTTCTTCAAGATTGGTGAAGAGGCAAGCTCGAAGCCCCAGGCAAGGCGCTCCAAGTCGGGAGTGAAGCCGATGAGCTTCAGCCGGCAACCGGTAAAATCCGGCGCAGCGGTCACCAACGCAGTGGGGACAGACCTCCACTTGGACGACGACCAGTTCGAGCACTTCTAGGAGCCACCGCTTCTAAACGGCAAAAGCCGGGTTCCGCCTGGACCTAACGGTCCGGCGGAACCCGGCTTTTTTTGTTTACTGGAAACTAATTTTACAACAGCTCGATTTCGCTGCTTCTAACGATCAGGATGTCCTGGCGGAAGTCGGCGGCCAGCTGCTGCCGGTACCTTTTCCACCAGGCGCGGTCCAGTTCTGCCGCCATCACCTCGTAGATCACGATGTCGTCGTGCACCGTGGTTTCCCTGGTCTCCTTCCAAAGCCCGCGCGCCGGCGAGCGCATGTAGGTGGTGATGCCGCCGAAACGCTCCGAAAGCGAGTCGCGCACCTTGAGGAACTCGTCCTGGGTGAACGGGATTCCTTCGTTGTCGTAGAGCGGCAAAAGGATCTGGATCAGGTACATGTGGCCTTCCATTTCAGGTCTCGCGCACGTCCTTGATCTCCCGCACGTGGGGGCGGATCGCCTCTACCAGCTTGTCCTTGTCCACCCCCTGCACCTTGAAGGTGTTCACCCAGGTGTCGCTGGTGCCGCCGTCCACTTCGCTGAAGCCAAGGCCAACGATGTCTCCCCCGGCCTGGTAGATGGTCTGGGCCACGTCGGCAAGGGTTCCCTTGGCGCCGGTGGTGGTGACCGTGAGGCGCACCCCCTTCCGCCGGCCGCCCAAAAGTTCCAAAAGCGCCTGGAACAGGTCGCTCTCGGTGATGATGCCGACCAGCGCGTCCCCCTTCATTACTGGGAGGCCGCCTATCCTGCGGTCGACCATGATGCGGGCCGCCTCTTCCAGCGGCGTCTCCTCGGTGACCGTGATGACCTCGGTGGTCATGGTCTTGTCGACGGTCAATTTCGCCAGCAGGTCGTGGATCTCCCAGATCGCCAGAGAGGTAGCCGGCGAGGGGGAGGCTTGGAACAGGTCGCGGTCGGATACGATACCCACGAGCTTTCCGTTGCGCTCGACCACGGGGAGGCGCCGGATCTTCTTGTCGCCCATAAGGCGCAGCGCTTCGGTCACCGAAATATCCGGCGTAATGGTTATGGGGTTTGGAGTCATCCGGTCTCGAACAAGCATGGTGCACCCTCCTGTTGTTTTGTTGTCCTGCCGCATCCGGCCAAAGCCGGTTTCATTGCACGATCTATTCCCCCGAACTCGACGCTCAGGTCAGCGCTGCGTGGGGATCCGTCCCTCATCGGGCTCGGGAAGCTCCCGGTTCGATGAGTTCTTCATGATGTTCACCGCGTTTTCCTTGATTCTGGCGGAACTGGTCACCACGTATTCGGCGTAAGCCTTGTACAGGAAGACGAAGACGCCCAGGAAAAACGAGAGGTAGATGACTTTAGAGAGCATGGGGCCAAGCTGGGAGGCCACCTTGATGACTACGACGAACAAAGCGACGCCACCCATGACGTACAGAAGCGGCTTGAGCCAGACAAAGCGTCCGCAAAGCCTTGAGAATGAACTTTCCGGTTTCTGCTCCGGCTCAGGGACCGCCTGCTGTTCCAGTGCGGGAGCCGCCTGCTGTTCCGCCCCGGCCGTGCTTTGCAGCTCAGCCGCGGGAGCCTTCTTTTTTTCCTCGCGCACCACCTTCATCGTGGAGCGGTACCTTGAGGGAACCGATTCCAGCTTGTTGGTTATGTTAACGGTGCCGCGGTTGTCGGTGTACTTGTAGTAATCGGCGCTTGAAAGAGCTGGCGTGAGCCAGGTCAGTCCGACGACGGCAAGGAGCATAAAATAAGGCAGAAAGCATTGCATCGAAATATCCCCTCCTCAAAAAAACGAGATTTAGCCAACGACGTCGCCGTGAGTCGCCTTGTCTCCCCCGTCCTTCCCCCTCCCCCACCGGGGGCGGGAATTTAGAACGGGAGTGAGGATTCATCGCGGGTTACGAGGGGAGCAGGCCGTCCACAAGCTCCAGCACGGCCTGATCGCGGTTCAGGGTGTAGACGTGGACACCTGGAACCCCAGCGGCCAGAAGCTCCTGCGCCTGCCGCCTGGCATAGGCGATGCCGACTTTCTGGACCGCGGCCGCCCCGCCGCTGCGGTCGGCTGCTTCCAATTCGGCAAGGTAGGCGGGGGGGAGCGTCGCGCCGCACATGGAGATGATGCGCTGGATCACCTTGAGGCTGACCACGGGGATGATACCGGGGATGATAGGCTTGTCAATCCCCGCTGCTCGCGCCTTCGCGACGAAATCGAAGTAGAGCCGGTTGTCGAAAAACAGCTGGGTGATGACAAAATCGCCACCTTGGTCCAGCTTGAGCTTGAGGTATCCCAGGTCGCATTCGGGGTCCGTCGCCTCGGGGTGCGTTTCCGGGTAACCCGCCACCCCGATCCCCATCTCGGGATGCGATTCCCTGATAAAAGCGGCGAGGTCGGAGGCATACAAAAGTGTCCGGCAGGCGGAGAACTCCGGGGGCTCGTCGCTTGGGAGGTCGCCGCGCAGCGCCAGGACGTTCTTGACCCCGGCGAGCGCCAGGTCGTCTAAAAAGCGCTGCAGGTCTCCGCGATAGGCGCCGACGCAGGTTAAGTGCGCCATGGTGTCAAGGCCGTTGCCGCTTTGAAGCCTCTTTACTATCTCCAGCGTATCGCCCTTGGTGCTGCCGCCGGCCCCATAGGTGACCGAGGCGAAAAGCGGGCTTATCTGAGACAACCGGTCCGCAGTCTTGAAAAAGGCGGGCCATTCGTTCTTGTCTTTGGGGGGAAAGAACTCAAGCGACACGAACTGCTGCGCCTGGTTCATCTTTTCCACTATTTTCACTTCAATCTCCGACGCTTCTATTGGGCTCCCAAAGGCCACACCTTGCCATATCGGTCGATGAAAATAAACTTTTTTGTCATGTCGACAGGGAGCGACAGTAACTTTAACTCTTTTTTATAAGAGGGGGGCCTCGCTGAGACAGGGAGCGCAACGCCACAGACTGTGAAATGCAAAAATACGTTGCCTGGCTGACCATGGTAATGATATATATGCAAGGTTCATGACCACAGGGACGCTCCTTGTGGTTTTTTTCATTTTTCCAAAGGGAGCAGTTCACATGATCACCGCATCAAACGTCACCCTCTCGTACGGCAAGAGGGTCCTGTTCAAGGACGTAAACATAAAATTCACCCCGGGCAACTGCTATGGCCTCATCGGGGCCAACGGGGCGGGGAAGTCAACCTTCCTGAAGATCCTCTCCGGCGAGATAGAGGCGGACAAAGGGGATATCTCGGTCGGCAAGGGGCGCATCGCGGTCCTGAAGCAGGACCAGTTCGCCTACGACGAGCACACCGTGCTGAACACCGTCATCATGGGGCACAAGAAGCTGTTCGACATCATGGCGGAGCGCGAAGCGATCTACTCAAAGCCCGAGTTCAGCGAGGAGGACGGCATCCGCTCGGCGGAGCTTGAGGCTGATTTCGCCGAGATGAACGGCTATGAGGCGGAGAGCGAGGCGGCGGTGCTTCTGAACGGGCTCGGCATCCCCGAGGAGATGCGCGGCAAGCAGATGAAGGAGCTGGAAGGGGGCGAGAAGGTCCGGGTGCTCCTGGCCCAGGCCCTTTTCGGCAACCCCGACGTGCTCCTTCTGGACGAGCCGACCAACCACCTGGACCTGAAGTCGATCTCGTGGCTTGAGGAGTTCCTGTTCCGCTTCCAGAACACCGTGATCGTCGTCTCCCACGACCGTCACTTCCTGAACCAGGTCTGCACCCACATAGCCGACATCGACTTCAGCCGCATCCAGGTCTACGTCGGCAACTACGACTTCTGGTACCAGGCAAGCCAGCTGCACCTGAAGCAGCGCCAGGACGACGCCAAGAAGACCCAGGACAAGGCGGCCGAACTGAAGGAGTTCATCCAGCGCTTCTCCTCCAACGCCTCCAAGGCGAAGCAGGCAACCTCCAGGAAAAAGCTCCTGGAGAAGCTGACTATCGAGGATATGCCGGTTTCCTCCAGGAAGTACCCCTGGGTGGTGTTCAAGCCGGAGCGCCCCTGCGGCGACATCATCCTCGAGGTTAAGGGGCTTTCCAAGACCGTGGACGGGGTCCAGATCTTCAAGGATCTCGACCTGATCGTCAGGAAAAACGACAAGATCGCCTTTGTGGGCGCCAACTCGCAGGCGAAGACCACCCTGTTCCAAATCCTTGCCGGCGAGCTTGAGCCCGACGAGGGGAGCTTCCGCTGGGGCGTCACCATCACCAACGCCTACTTCCCCAAGGAGAACGGCGATTACTTCAAGAGCGACCTGAACCTGATCGAGTGGCTGGGGCAGTATTCCCCGCCCACCGAGGGGGAGAGTTTTGCCCGCGGGTTCCTGGGCCGGATGCTCTTCTCCGGCGATGAGGCGCTGAAAAAGACGAGCGTCCTCTCCGGCGGCGAGCGCGTGCGTTGCATGCTTTCCAGGATGATGCTGACCGGCGCCAACGTGCTGATCCTCGACGAGCCGACGAACCACCTCGACCTCGAGTCCATCACCGCACTCAATAACGGCCTCATCTCCTACACCGAGGTGGTGCTCTTCGCCTCCCACGACCACGAGTTCGTATCCACCGTGGCCAACAGGATCGTCGAGATCCACCCCAACGGCATCATCGACCGCGACATGAACTTCGACGACTACCTGGAAGACGCGGACGTCATAGCCGAGCGCGAGAAGCTTACCAACGGCCACGCGGAGCTGAGCCTGTAGAACTGGCAGGAAAGAGCTGTCACGGCAAAAAGAAAGGGCCTTTCCCACGGGGGAGGCCCTTTTTCTTTTAGCGCTGATGTTTCGCGAAGCCTCCTCGAGAGTCTCCCTCACCCCCTCCCCTCTCCCATAGGGCGAGGGGAGACATGCTCCTCCGCTTGCCACGCAACTTCTCCCTCCTACATCTTCCCCGTCGCGTACCACTTCAGGTACGAAAGCCCGGCCCGGGTCCAGTACCCGAGCTCCTCGCGGGAACGGATCGCGGCCAGTTGCCCGAGGACGTAGCGCGGACGGAGATAAAAGGAGCGGGTGAACGACCTCTGGTACTCCAGGAGCTCTTCCGCACTGAAGTTCGCGGTGCGCCAGCGCGGCTTCTTGCCGAAAATGACGTAATCCTCCCAGGGGACCCCCGGCTCGATCAACCCGGCGGCAAGCATCTTCTCCCTGAGCGGTGTCCCCGGGTACGGGACCACCACGGAAACAGAGATGAAACTCCAGGCAAGCCCCTGGATCAGCCTGCGCGTCTGCTCCAGATCCTCCCTTGTCTCCGAAGGATCGCACCCGACGATGAAGTTCCCCTCGACATGCCTGATCCCCGCCTCCCTGGCCCAGCAGACCGCGCGCTCGACCTGTTCGACCGTGATCCCCTTCCCCATGGCCCCCAAGAGGCGCGGGCTGCCGCTCTCGACGCCGAAGGCCACCTTCTCGCAGCCGCAGCGCCGCATCAGCCGTAAAAGTTCCGGCGTCACCGTGTTCACCCTGGTGTCGCAATTCCAGGAACGGATACCGCTGTTCAAAAGGATTTCGCAGATGCTTGCAGCGCGCTCGGCGTCAAGCGTGAAGGTGTCGTCGGCGATGACCACGTGGTTCACCTGCTGCTCGCGCACCATCCGCGCCAGCTCGTCGGCGATGCAGGCGGGGTCGCGGAAACGGACGCTCCTGCCGAAAGTGGCCTGGATGGCGCAGAAGGAGCAGGCGACCGGGCAGCCGCGCGAGGTGAAGAGCTCGCCGGAGCGAAGCGCGTTGGAGAATCCGCGGCTCGAATGGCCGGCGCGGGGGGAATAGTCGAGAAGGTCGCGGGCGGGAAAAGGTAGCGAGTCGAGGTCGGCGACCAGTTCGCGGGGCGGGTTCACCATGACACCTCCCCCGGACCGGTAGGCGATCCCCCGAATTTCCCGGTCCGCTCCGCCGTCGCGCAGCCGGAGGCAAAGCTCCGCAAGCGTCAGCTCCCCCTCTCCCCGGACCAGGTAATCGAAGGATGGAAACTCCTCCAGAGTTTCGCTGGGGAGAGCGCTGGCATGGCTCCCCCCGATGACGGTCACCGTATCGCCGCTCAGCCGCTTCACCGCCTGGGCCAGAAGGGCCGCGCTCCCTATGGTGGGGGTGGTGGCGGAAAGGCCGACTACCCCCGGAGAAAGCCGCTGCAAAAGCGCTGCAAGGTGCTCTTCGCTGTAGGGGGTCGCCTCGTAATCGGTAATGGCGACGCGACCCCCCGCCCGGCGCAGGCTGGAGGCCAGGTAGGCGAGGTTCATCGGGCGGGTATGGGAGAGAAGCGCCGAGCCCTGGAAAGGATCGGGCGGACGCACCAGCAGCACGCTTCCCGGGTCGGGAACCGGGGCCGCTCCTATGGGGGTGCAGTTCATCGCCCCTCCACCATGAACCTCAGTTGCGATATCTTCGGGCCGAGGTCGGGGCGGGGGGCGAGCTGGTTCGCGATCTCGTACTCCTGGAGCGCCTCGGCGTGCATCCCTTGGCGCAGGGAAAGCAGCGCCAGGAACAGATGCGGGTAGGGCTCTTGAGGGCTGAGAGATAGGGCTTGCTGATAGTGAAGACGTGCAGCCGCAAGATCTCCCCGGGCCTCGCTCAACTGCCCCAGGAACGCACGGTTCCTGGCGTCCTTTGGCTCTAGCGCAACGGCTGTCGCCAATGCGGCAGCCGCTTCCTCGAAGTTCCTTTGCACCATCAGCGCCGCACCGAGGAAGCCGTATCCGGGGGCCGACTTGGGGTCGAGCTTGGTCGAGGCCCGGAACTCCCGGACCGCTTCCGCCAGTACCTGGTTTTGGGCGGAGTCCATCGGCTGGAGCATCACGTTGATGTCGTCTGTGTGCCAGGCGGGTAGGGTATTGGCCAGCGCCAAGCCAAGGGAGAAGTGCGCCCTCGCCTTGCCCGGGCTCTTCTGCACAGTGTCCCGCCAAAGAGCCACCTGGGTCGTCCAGACCTCGTTTCGCTGATAGCAGGCTGCGGAACTGGCCAGGACCAGCAGAGCGAGAGCTGCGACCGCGGGGCGCGAGGTGCAGCGAGGGGCCCCGATGAACCGCTCGGGAAGCGAGAAGGCCGCGGCAAGCAAAGCGATGAAAAAACCGACCGAGGGGAGGTAGGCCCGGTGCTCGAAGATGACGTCGTCGATCGGCACCACGCTCGACTCCACGCTGAGGGTGATGAAAAACCACCAGATGCCGAAGCCGGCGAGGGCGCGCAGAGCCGCCCGCTCATCTCCCCTGCGCGAGGTGGCCAAAAGCCAGGTCCCTGCGGCTGCCAGCGACAGCAGCAAAATAAGCGGCAAGACCACAGCCGGGGCAAGGAATACCTTCTGCAGCGGGTACTGGTAGTCGAAGTTCTGGTTGACCGGCAGGATGAGGAGCCTCAGGTAGGTCACGATCACCCCGAACTGCGTCATCAGGTATTCCCAGGGGGAGGTGTGGTTGAAGTTGACCAGGTTAACCGCCCCGGAGACGGTGCCCTCCTGCCCCCCGACAGCCGGCGAGGAAAGGGAGGCCAGTTTGAGCGGGATGATGGCCATGGTGAGCAGGAACGGAACCAGCCGCGCGAGGCGCTGCAACGTTACGGCACCCCGGAAGAAGACGAACTCGTAGAGCACGATCACGGCCGGAAGGGTGAAGGCGTTCTCCTTGCTCTTCATAGCGAGGACGCAGGCTAAAAGCGAGCCCAGGTAGCAGGCAAGCCGCGCCCCCTTTGCCTCCGTGAGCCTCGCCGCGGCGTACAGCGCGACGGAGCCCAGGTAGAAAAAGGCGACCAGGGGGACGAAGCGCTGCACCACGTAGGTGACCGACTGCGTCTGCAGCGGGTGGCAGACGAACAAAAGGCTCGCCAGAAAAGGGAGGTAGAAGTACTGCTCCGCGGGCGGGACAGCCTCCCCCTGCTCAGGCTGCAGCGCCGGGGTCTTCAGGGTAAGCCACAACACGAGGTACACCAGCAGGGCGTCGGCCAGGTGCAGCAGGAGGTTGACGATGTGGTATCCCCGCACGTCCAGCCCGTGCAGGGCGTGGTTCACCGCGAAGGTGAAGTAGGCTACCGGTCGGAGCACGAAATTGTTCTTCAGGTCCGGGTTGATCGGAAGAGCGAAGACCTGTTTCGGATCGGCGAAGAAGGAGAAGTCCTTGATGGCCGGATTGTTGACCAGGCAAGGAAGGTCGTCGAAAACGAACGGGGCGCTGATGATGTTCGAGTAGACGGCGAATCCTACAGCCAGTACCAGCAGGATATGAACCAGGGGGTCGCGCCAGAGGTTCAACTCCTCCGCCTCGGGGGGGGCCTGCTGCGCGGCCTGCTGCTCTGGCTTTAATAACTTGCGTCGTTTTTTCATGTTATCTCCAAACCGTCACCCTTTCTGGCCACGGCGAACAGGGAGGAACCGATCGGCAGCCGCAGGCGCCGCAGCAGGTGATTCTCCATCCGGATGAGTTTCAAGAGCGCCCGGTTCACCAGCGGCGAGGGGAGCGCCACGTCCGAGGCTCCAGCTTTGCCAGTATGGGCGGCAGGTAACCTTTCACGCAGCAGTCGATAGCCTGCCACGAGCGGAAAGGGGAGGGTCACCCGAAAGCTCAACAGGCTGATGCTGAACCCGGCCGCGGCAAGCCTGTCGCGCAGGGTGCGCTCGTCATAGCGCTCGCGGGTGTGAACCGCGAGGTCATGGGAACTCCTGAGCCATTCCAGGGCGACCAGGTTCAGGATCAGCATCCCCCCAGGGCGCAGTGCCCCGAGGAAAGATTTCAGCACCTCCACGTCGTCCCGGACCCCCAGGTGGTAGAGGACGTCGATGGAGGTGATCAGGTCATAGCGCTCCGGTTCCAGCTCGACCCGGTTCAGGTCGCCGACCATGGCGGCAACGCCGCGGCGGCGGCAGTAACGGATCGCCTCCCGCGAGGCGTCGATTCCCTCCACCTCACCGAAAGGGGCAAGCAGCTGGCAGAGCCTCCCGGTGCCGCAGCCCGCATCCAGGATACGCAGGGGTCGCTTAAGGCGCGCCGCCTCCCGCTCCACCTGGGAGAGGATCAACTCGTGCAGCCCCACGTACCACCAGTGGGAGTCCTCCGCCTGATACATCCGGCCGTACTCCTCCAGGTTCATCGCCCCCCCCCGAAGAAAGCGCGCACCGCCTCGATCACCCTTTCCGCGTGGCGCCTGGGGAGCTCCGGGTACATGGGGAGCGAGAGGATACTTGCAGCCAGGCGCTCGGTCACCGGCAGGTCACCTTCCCGGTACCCGAGAAAGGCATAGCCGCGCATCAGGTGCACCGGGTGAGAGTAGTTGATACGGGTCTCTATCCCCTCGCCGCGCAGATAATCCTGCAGTTCGTCGCGCCGCCCGGTCCTGACGGTGTAGAGATAGAACTGGTGCCGGCATCCCTCGCGGACGGCGGGGAGCGCCAGGTCCCCGACGCCGGCGAGCCCCTGGTCGTAGAGCTGTGCGAGCTCGCGGCGCTTTTCGACCGCCTCCTCCACCCGGGGGAGCGCAAGGCTCAACAGGGCCGCCTGCACCTCGTCCAGGCGGGAGTTGAACCCCTCCTCTTCGGCGTAGTAGCCTCCCTCCATGCCGTAGAAGCGCAGTCTTCTTAACCGTGCCGCAAGCTCCGGGTCATCCGTGGTCAGCGCGCCGGCGTCGCCGAAAGCCCCCAGCACCTTGGTGGGATAGAAGGAGAAGGCACCGATGTCGCCGACACTTCCCGCGCGCCTCCCCCGGTAGCTCGCGCCGCAGGCCTGGGCGCAGTCCTCGACAAGGTAAAGCCCACGCCGCCTGGCGATATCGGCAAGGGGCGCCATGTCTGCCATCTGACCGCAAAGGTGCACCGGAAGGATGCATCGGGTGCGCCCGGTAACGGCCCCCTCGACCAGTGAGACGTCGATCAGGAAGGTATCCTCTTCGACGTCGACAAAGACAGGGGTGGCACCGGCGGCGCGGATCGCCGCCACGGTGGGGACGGCGGTATTGGAGACTGTGATCACCTCGTCGCCCGCCCCTACCCCCAGCGCCTTCAGGGCCAGCATCAGGGCATCGGTCCCCGAGTTCACTCCCACCGCGAAGCCGGTGCCGCAAAAGACGGCCAGCGCCTCCTCGAATGCCGCCACCTCCCGCCCCATGACGAGCCTCCCCGAGGAAAAGACCCGGTCCACCACGCGCAGGTACTCGTCACGCCGCGGCTCATAGGCGGCAAGGTAGTCCCAGTAACGGACCGGTTCAGCGCTCGACATAGTCAAAATCCCCCCTGCCCCCCCTTCGCAAAGGGGGGAACGCTACAGCCACGCCTGCTTCGATGCTTCCCTTCCCCTCAGCCTGCTAGAGCAGACAGGAGAGGATACTGCGGGCGCAGGAATTCACCTGTTCCCCCAACTGCACCATGAAAGCTACTTCCCGCAGGGAAAGCCAGCGGTAGTCGGGGGGAAGCTCCAGGACCGTTTCCTCAGGGAGCACTAGGACCCGGTGCAGGTTGTACTCGCGGTAAAAGCGGGCCCCCTCCTCGGTCTGCCGGCTCTCGTGGAGCACGGGAAAGCGCCCCGGGGCCGAGAATTCATCGAACAGAAACGGCTTTTTCAGCTTGGCGCTCTCTTCGTAGTTCTCCCTGGCGAACTGCGCCGTCGGCCCCAGCTGGACGGTGATGCGATTTCCCACCTCAGCTTTCGCCTGCATCAGGAGCTCCATCCCGGCGCTCCCCCTGCGGACCAAAAGTCCGATGATCCCGGGAGCCCGGTTCTCGATGATCGGCTGCCCCCACGACCCCACCTCCCTGGTCTCGGAGGAAACCCGCAACCCAACGATGCGGAAAAAACCGCGCGAAAGGTGAGAGAAGTACCCCGTTTCGTCCAGTGCCCATTCCTGCAAATCGTTGAGTCCGATGCGCCTGGTGAGGATGTGGGTATCCGCCCTGCGGTCGTCGAGCCACTGGAGCGTCCCCCGTACGCCCTCCAAGACCTGCGGGTCGTCGCCGGGAGCCCCGACCGGGAGCAGGGCGGAGAGGATGCTGCGCGTGCAGGCGTTCACCAGGTTGTCCCTGCGGATCAGCGCTGCTATCTGGCGCAGGGTAAGCCAGATGAACCCCCTGGGGAGCTCCACCGGCAATTCGTCCCCGGCGACCACCACCATGTTGCGGTTGGACTTGAAAAGAAACCGGCCGCCGTCCTCGGTCTGCAGGCGGGAAAACAGCAGCCGCGACGGGTGCGGCTCCATGAAATGCTCCAGAAAGAGCGGCAACCCTCCGCCATGGGCGCAGGTGTAGTTGCTGTAGGTCGCCTGCACCGTCGGGGAGAGCTGGATCCCGCCAAGGTTCCCCGGCTCCTCCTTGGCCTGGAGGCAGAAGTGGAGGGTGCCGTCAATGGGTCTGGCCAGGATGCCCAGGATCCCGATCTCAGGCTGCTCTATGATGGGCTGGTCCCATTCCAGCTCATGCCGTCCCACCCTGTGCCTTGCCCGCACACCAATGACGCTGAAGAAGCGGCCGGTGTGGTGACGGATGTTGCCGGTGGCCGGGTCACGGTGCCATCCCTGCACCGCATCAAGCGGGACCTGCATGTTGTTCAGGGAACAGGCCTCGCGCGCCTGCTCGATCCAGTCCTCGACGCAGGCGTCGTCGTGCAGGGCCTGGCAGCCGTCGATGGAGCGGGCAACGCAGATTGCGTGCTGCGGGGGTATGGCCAGGCAGGCTGGAAGCGGAAAACTCAATTCAGGCGTCATGACGCTCCTCCCCTACTTTTGCCAGCAACTTCTCCCTCACGATGAACTGCGGCTCCTGGTTCAGTTTCAGATAGATCCGCCCCACGTACTCCCCTACTACGCCGGTCGCCAGCAACTGCACCCCGCGGAAAAACATGGTGATGGAGCTCATCTCCTCGAGGTCGCTCGGGTCGTTAAGCATGGGAAGCCACCCCCGGACCAGCATGTCGCAGACGGAATAGAGGCCGAGGCAGGTCAAAAGCGCACCGGCTGCCGCCACCAAGCGCAGCGGAATGAGGGAGTAGCTGACGAAGACGTTGCCCCAGAGATCGACGAGCTTCTTCATGGTATAGCCGCTTCGTCCCTCGCGCCGCAGATCGTGGCGGACCTCTACCGTCCCGATGTTGCGGGTGGTGCGCAGGATGAGGGCGTCGAGATAGACGTTGGGGCTTCTGTGCACGACGAGATGGTCAACCAGGAAGCGGTTCATCGCCTTGAAACTGGAGAGGTAGAGGTTGGCGGGCTTGTCCAGCGTCACCCGCGCCAAGGTCCCGTTCAGGTAGCTGCCGAGATTGCGGTACCAGCTGTCGCTCTTCTTAGAGTACTGGCAGTACACGACGTCGTATCCCTTCTCAATCTCCGCCAGAAGCTTTGGCACCTCTTCGGGAGGGTTCTGGAAGTCGTCGTCCATAACGATGACGTATTCGCCGCAGGTGTGGTTCAGCCCCGCCATCACCGCGTTGTGTTCCCCGAAGTTGCGCGACAGGGAGATGTAGGTGACGGTAAGCGGGAACTCCTCGCAGAGGCCGCGGCAGACGCTGGCTGTGTCGTCGCGGCTGGAGTCGTTGACCAGCACTATGTCGAGCCGGTAATTTTTCGACAGTTCGCAGACCAGGGCACGGCAGAGCGCCGCGATGGTTTTCTCTGCGTTGTAGACAGGAATCACGATCGAAATTAGGGTCATGGATTTCCAACGGCGCGTTTCCCCGCGCTTTTGGGGGACTATGCAAAACGGCAAATGGCGCAGGTCTGCCGGGCCGAACCGTAGGCGGAGCATCCTGGCTGAGGCTTAATGCCGGGGGGCGCCGAACTGGCTGCGGGCGTGACTGCGGGGGTGACTGTGGTGCATCCTGCTTTCGGGAGGCTGGATCAACTTTGCGGCGTACCAGGCGGCGTTGCTGCAGCCAGTTGATGACGCTACCTTGGCGGGTTGCAAGGTGTCAGAGGATCAGCAAAATGGGGGTGATCGACCGTGAAACGGATAGCGTACAGGGTCTGCGAGATGGGGAGCGAGGTACTGCGTGGAGGCTACGGTCGTGTTCCAGACCGTTTTGCAGCATCCTAAGGAGGGGAGTTCAGCGTCCAAGGAATGGACGGGAGCGGTACCGCTGTGGTCGGCTGTACTTGGTGCTTTGGTGCCGCACAGGTTCAGGACGGCCCGGGGCTTCGGCTTGGGGCCGGGGTTGGGGTCAAGAAGAGCGATTCTCATCCCGGCGAAGACCAGGAAGAGCATCACTGCGGCTGCCGCCGCAGTTTTTATGATTCTGCTGTTGACCATGAGCGTTGGGGCGACTCCAAGGGCATCTTTCCTTACGAGATCTCAAGGAGACCTAAGGGATCGCAACATAGCGTAAAAATGCTGAAAAAGTCAACATTAATCTGTTCAAGTACATGGTAGCGGCGGTCACGGAGAAGAAGGCTGCTTACTTGACCAATAGGAAGTTCCTGACTCCGGTGAAGACGATCTGGGCGGCGAGGGCCGCGACGAAGAGGCCGGTGAGCTTGCTTAGGATGGTGATCCCCTTTTTGCCCACGATGTGTTCGATGAAAGAGGCGCAGACGAGGAGGATACCGACGCAAAGAACGGCCGCAGCGAGCGCTGCGAGGCCGACGAAGACCTGCCAGTTGTGCTGCACCTCGGCCCCCATGACCAGGAGCGCGCCGGTGGTGCCGGGCCCCACGGTGACCGGTATGGCGAGAGGGACCACAGATATGGCGCCGCGCTTCTCGCTGGGGGGCGCGCTATCGTCGCCGTGCACCATGTGCACCGCCGATAGGAACAAGAGGCTCCCTGCGCCGATCCTGAAGGAGTCGAGGGTGATGCCGAAGAGCGAGAAGAGGGTGTTGCCAAAAGAGTAGAGGACGAAGCAGGCAACGAGCACGGCGAGGGTGACCCTGAACGCCGTGGCGCGGCGCTCCGAAGCCGAAAGCTCCGGCGTCATGGCGAGGAAGGTGGAGAGGACGAAGAAAGGAGTCAGCAGGAAGAAAAACCTGATCCAAACGGTGAAGAAAAACTCTGAATATGCTTCCATCCTGAGACTACTCTCCTTAAAGGCAGAAGCATTACCACAGAGGTCACCGAAGGAGCACGGAGGTCTCAGAGGAAAAAGCGAAGAGAAGGTTTACCCTTCCCTTCGCCTTTCTCTGTGCCCTTCGTGAACCTCAGTGTACTCTGTGTTCCGCTTCGGGTTTATTGCGCTATTTTCAAAACTATCTTTCCGAAATGCTTGTCTTCTTCCATCATCCGGTGCGCTGCAACCACCTCTTCGATGGGGAACACCTTCTCGATGATGGGGACGATGGTGCGGTCGGCGAACTTCGGCATGGCGCGACGCACGAACTCGGCCGCGATCTCACCCTTCTCGGATACCGGACGGGAACGGAGCACGCTGCCGATGATCTGCTGGCGCTTCACCATCATGAGGGCCAGGTTCAGCTCCGCCTTGATGCCCGAGATGACCCCGATGATGACGAGCCTCCCCTTGTACCCCAGGGAGTTCATGTTGGGGGCCAGGTACTTCGCGCCCACGTGGTCCAGGATGACGTCGACGCCCTTCTTGTTGGTGAACTCCTTGACCGCCTCGGAGAAGTCCGGGGTCTCCTTGAAGTTGATGACGAGGTCCGCCCCCAGCTGCTTCACGCGCTCAAGCTTCTCGGGGGAAGCGGTGACGATCAGCTTGGACTTCGGCGCCAGGGCCTTGCAGAGCTGGATGGCCGCGGTGTTCACCCCGCCGCCGCCGCCGTGCAGGATCGCGGTCTCGCCGTCCTGCAGCCCGCCGATCATGAACACGTTCAGGAAAGCGGTGATGTAGGACTCGCAGATGCAGGCCGCTTCCTCGAAGCTCACCGACTCGGGGATCGGCATCAGGTGGCAGGCGTAGGCAACTGCATACTCGGCGTAACCGCCGCCTCCCACAAGGGACACCACCCGGTCACCTTTCTTCCACCCGGTGACGCCCGCACCAAGCTCCTCAATAACGCCCGCGACTTCAAGCCCGAGGATTTCGGAGTCGCCCGGCGGGGGGGGATATTTCCCTTCGCGCTGCACCAGGTCAGGGCGGTTGATCGAGGTTGCATAGACCTTGACCAGCACCTCGCCTTCCTTGGGGACCGGCCTGTCCACCTCACCCAGCTTCAGAACCTCGACACCGCCAAAACCCTCCATCAGCACAGCCTTCATGGTTTCCCTCCGAAAAATTAAATTGATAGCGTATACAGGCGCACACTATCTCAAAAACAGGCGCCAATGATCAACGGAATTTTGTCGATGGAGGGAAAAAATCAGCGGAATTTTACCGCGACGCCCTTGGCCGTCATCTCGCTGACCGGGTAGAAGATGTAGGTGTTCCTCTCGACGCTTACCTCAGGAAGGATGACGGCATCGGCCCCTATCTTCTGGGCCTCGGCGCGCAGGGCGTCGTAAGCCCAGCTGTAGTCGGCTGGGGTCATGTCGGCCTGGGAGCCGTAGCGCGAGCGGCGTACCTGAATGTTGCCTACCTTGTAGTACGGGCGAAGCAGTTCGTCCTGGGTGAGCACCGGCGGTGCGTTGACGACGTTGAGTCTGGTAGAGGTGCACCCTCCGAAAAATACGGCGCACAGAAGCAGCAACACCGGCATCACTTTTTGCAAACAACCTCCCATACTCATCACCTCTCTCGACAGTCAGGGGGCGCGCACCCCTTAAGATCTCAAATCCGGTGACAGTTTAACTGTCATTTTCCCACTTTACAACCGTCTTTTGCCCGTGATAGTATTTCGCGTTTCAATCACCAAACTGATCGGAAAGGAAGCAACTCATGTCAGGCCACAATAAATGGAGCACCATCAAACACAAGAAAGGCGCCGCCGATGCCAAGCGGGGCAAGATATTCACCAAGATAATCAAGGAAATCACCGTTGCCGCTAAACTCGGCGGTGGGGACCCGGACGGCAATCCGCGCCTGAGAACCGCTATAGATAAGGCCAAAGGCGAGAACATGCCCAAGGACAACGTCGAGCGCGCGATCAAGAAGGGCGTCGGCGGACTGGAAGGGACCACGTACGAAGAGACCACCTACGAGGGTTACGGCCCCGGCGGCACCGCGGTCCTGGTCGAAGTCATGACCGACAACCGCAACCGCACCGTTTCCGAGGTGAGGAGCATATTCACCAAGTGCAACGGCAACATGGGCGAGTCCGGCTGCGTTTCCTGGCTTTTCGACAAGAAGGGGCTTTTGGTTTTCCCGAAGAGCATCGACTTCGACAAATTGTTCGAAGCCTCCATCGAGGCGGGCGCGGACGACGTGACCGACGAAGAAGAGCAGTACGAAGTGCTGACCGACCCGACCGCGTTCCACCAGGTGAAGACCGCCCTTGAGGCCGCAGGCTTCAAGGCCGAGTCCGCCGAGATCACCATGATCCCGCAGACCATGGTGAAGCTCGACGGCAAGAACGCCGAGAACATGCTGAAGCTGATGGACCGTATGGAAGACAACGACGACGTCCAGAACGTCTACGCCAACTTCGACATCTCCGAGGAGGAGATGGAAAAGATGATGTAGCAAAGGCAGGTCTTTTGTGTTACTAAGAGCGCGGGGTATCCCCGCGCTTTTTTTTTAGAGTCATAACCATCAGCCACAGAGAAAATCTGAGAGAAGCATAAAAGAAATGATCATTCTCGGCATAGACCCAGGCTCCCGCAAGACCGGCTACGGCATCATCTCCAAACAGGGGAACCGCCTGATCCACGTCGACAACGGCGCCATCTTCACCCAAAGCGCGAAAGACTTCCCCGAGAGGCTCGAGAGGATCTTCACCGGGCTTTCCGAGATCATCGCGCAGTACCGCCCCGAGGTGGTCGCGGTGGAGGACGTGTTCCTGGCAAAAAACGCCCAGAGCGCCCTGAAGCTCGGGCAGGCGCGGGGTGCGGCCATCGTCGCCGCGGTGAACGTCGGCCTCCCGGTCCACGAGTACACGGCGATGCAGGTCAAGCAGGCGGTGGTCGGCACCGGCCGCGCCGAGAAGACGCAGGTGCAACAGATGATCAAGGCGCTGCTGAACCTGCCGGAGGTGGCGCAGGAAGACGCCTCCGACGCCTTGGCAGTCGCCATCTGCCACGCCCACTCCGCAGGCGTCAGCGCCCTTTTGAAACAAATCAGGTAGTCCCTCATCTTCAACCATCGTCAATTGTTCAGCTTCACCATCGTCAATTGTCAATCGTCCATTGTCAATTGGTTCTAAATGGTTCCGAGGTTTCTATGATCGCCCTTCTTACCGGCAAACTCGCCTACAAGTCCCCCGACTTCATCATCCTGGACGTGAACGGCGTCGGCTACCAAGTGCACATCCCCTTCTCCACCTACTACACGCTGCCTGCCGAAGGGGGCCCGCTGTCGCTGCAGATCCACACCTCGGTGAAAGAGGACGCCATCAACCTGTACGGTTTCCGGACCCAGCAGGAGAAGGAACTGTTCCAGCTTTTGATCGGCGTCTCTGGCGTGGGGCCGAAGCTCGCCACCGGCATACTCTCCAACAGCGAGCCCTCCGAACTGGCCGATTCGCTGGTCAACGGCAACCTGGCCCGGCTCTCCGCCATTCCCGGCATCGGCAAGAAAACAGCCGAGCGCCTGGTGCTCGAACTGAAAGAAAAGATGAAGAAGCTAGGGCTCGCACAGCCTCAACCAGGCGCCGCCCCCACCCCGGCGAAGCAGGAGATCAGGGACGACGTGCTCTCCGCGCTCATCAACCTGGGGTACAAGGAAGCCGTGGTGCAAAAGGCACTGGCCGAACTGAAGGTCACAGACGACGCGACGGTCGAGGTCGTGCTCAAGCAGGCGCTGAAGATATTGATGAAGTAGGCGTTGCAACAGGCGAAATGCCTACGGCATCCCCCTTGACCTTTACCTCCAACTGTTATAATTTGGCCCCTTGCATTTTGCAGGATTGCCGCAGCAAGGAGAGCCATGACCCGCCTCATCAGCGCAGATAAATCTGAAGACGACCTCCTAGAGGCGTCGCTGCGCCCGCGGGCGCTCTCCGACTACGTGGGGCAGGAAAAGGCGAAGGGAAACCTGGGGCTTTTCATCGACGCGGCCCGCGGCAGGGGCGAGGCGCTGGACCACGTGCTTTTGTACGGCCCGCCGGGACTCGGCAAGACCACGCTGGCCAACATCATCGCCTGCGAGATGGGGGTCAACATCAAGTCGACTTCCGGCCCTGTCATCGAGCGCCCCGGCGATCTCGCCGCCATCCTCACCAACCTGGAAGCGCACGACGTCCTCTTCATCGACGAGATCCACCGCCTCTCCCACGTGGTGGAGGAGATCCTCTACCCCGCCATGGAGGATTTCCAGCTCGATATCATCATCGGCCAGGGGCCGAGCGCCCGCACCATCAAGCTGGACCTACCGAAGTTCACCCTGGTCGGCGCCACCACCCGGGCCGGGCTCCTCTCCTCTCCGCTCAGGGACCGCTTCGGCGTCATCTCGCGCCTGGAATTCTATACCCACGAGGAACTCGCCTTCATCATCACCCGCTCCGCCCGCATCTTCGGGATGGCCATAGCGCCCGAAGGGGCCATGGAGCTCGCGCGCCGCAGCCGGGGTACCCCGAGGATAGCCAACCGCCTTTTGCGCCGCGTGCGCGACTTCGCCCAGGTCCGCGCCGACGGAGTGATCACCCGCGAGGTGGCCGACCAGGCGCTTGCGCTTTTGGAGATAGACGACATGGGGTTCGACATGATGGACCGCGCCATACTGCTCACCATCATCGACAAGTTCGGCGGCGGCCCGGTGGGGCTCGACACCATAGCCGCAGCCATCAGCGAGGAAAGCGACACCATCGAGGACGTTTACGAGCCGTTCCTGATCCAGAACGGGTTCCTGAACCGCACCCCCAGGGGGCGGGTCGCCACCGCCGCTGCCTACAGCCACTTCGGCAGGATCGCGCCGGAGCCGCCGCAGGGTAAACTGTTTTAAACCAATTGATAATTGACAATGGATCTAGCTTCACGACCTTCCGTGATCATTGCTACCTTTGCAGTCACTGTCACCAGTTGAAAGGACTTTTGGTTTTAACTGTCAATTGTCAATTGTCCATTGCCAATTGGTTTCAGGGCGTCAATTGTCAATTGAAGTTATGAGGTTTTATGCAGTTCATCTTCGACTTCCCAGTGGTGCCGCGTTTCGGCTTCGAGAACTTCGTGGTCTGCGGCGGCAACAAGACCGCCTACCACTTCGCGAAGAAGCTGGTCGAGGACCCTACCGAGAACCTCCTCTACGTCTACGGCCCGGAAGGCTCGGGTAAAACCCACCTCTTGACCGCCCTCTCCAATGCCGTCGACGGCAGGTACTTCTCTTTCCGCGATGCCGGCTCACTCTACGGCGCAGGCATCGGCAGTGAGGGGCCTTCCCGGCTGGCCGAGCACTTCCAGGGTGCCACCGCGCTGGTGCTGGACGACCTGCACCTGCTCCCGAATCACCAGGAAGTGCGGGTCGAGCTTTGGGAACTGTTCAACGCTTTCTACAGTTCCGGCCGCAAGATCGCCATCTCGGGCCTTACGCCTCCGAAGGAGCTGCCGCACCTGGACGGGCACCTGACCAGCCGCCTGCTCTGGGGGCTCGTTGCGCGCATGGACGTCTCCGACGACGATTCCAGGAGGATGATCCTGAAGAAGCTTGCCGAGGACCGGCAGATGGCGCTTCCCGACGACGTCATCGACGAGATGCTCTTGAGGGTGAGGCGCGACATTCCTTCGCTAGTGTACGCGCTGGAAAACATCAACCGCTACGCCATCTCCACCAAGAGGAAGGTGAGCCTGAGGCTGGCGAAAGAAACTCTTAAAACCAATTGACAATTGACGACGAGATGCGAAAGGCAATTGACAGTTGACGATTGACAATTGACAACGAGAAACGACAACTGAAAAGGCTTCTGAGACAACCTCTGTAGAGGAAGTTCAGAAGCCTTTTTACATGTGTGGCGCCGGAGTGGTGAAGGGTTTACGTTGTCAATTGTCCATTGTCAATCGTCAATTGGTTTTCGCCGTTCGTTGTCAATTGGTTCTAATTCCCTTTCTTCGTCTCCAGCTCTTCCCAGCGCTCGAACGCCTGCGCCAGTTCCGTTTCCAGCCTGCCGTAGTTGGCGGTGATGGCGGCGATGCCGCCTTCGACGGTGCCGTAACAGGAAGGATCTCCCAACTGCGCCTCGACCTCGGCGAACTCCTGCTCCAGCTCCGCAATCCTTAGCTCCAGCTTTTCCAGTTCGATCCGCTCGGCGTAGGTGAGCCCTTTCTTGGGCTTCTCGGCCCTGGCAGCCTGGACCGCATCCTTCTTCTCGACCCGCTGCGCCACTGCCGCCACGCGCGCCGCTTCCTTGCGCTCCCTGTAGTTGCTGTAATTCCCCTCGTAGAAGGTGACCTCACCCTCCCCCTCGAAGGCAAGGATGCCGGTGGCTACCTTGTCCAGGAAGAACCGGTCATGGGTTACCATGAGGACGCAACCCGGAAAAGCGGCTATCGAGGCGTCGAGAAGCTGCAGTGTTGGTATGTCGAGGTCGTTTGTCGGCTCGTCGAGCACCAGGAGGTTCGAGTCCTGCAGCATGAGCCTGGCGAGGATCAGCCTGCTCTTCTCGCCGCCTGAGAGACTTCCCACCGGGCGCCGCCTGTCCTCCGGGGAGAACAGGAACTCCTCCAGGTAGCCGATCTTGTGCCGCTTGTCCCCGGTCGCCGTGGCGACGTAGTCCCCCTCGCCGAAGAAGTCGTAGACGGTCTCGTTCGGGTCGATCACCTCGCGCAACTGGTCGAAGTAGGAGATCTTGGTTTTCTTGCCGACCACGACCTTCCCCTGGTCCGACTCCTCCTCCCCCATGATCATCCTGATCAGGGTGGTCTTGCCGCAGCCGTTGGGGCCGATTACGCCGACGCGGTCGCCGCGCTTCATACCGAAGGAGAGCTTCTTGATCAGCTTCTTCTCGCCGAAACCCTTCCCCACACCGTCCAGCTCCACGATGGTGCCGCCCAGCCCCTCCTCGGTGTTGAACCCGATCTTCAGCTCCTTGCGCGCCGGTCCCGCCAGGCTCTCCTCGAGGGCATAGTAGCGGTCGATGCGCGCCTTCTGCTTCGTCGAGCGCGCCGGGGGGCCGCGCCTGATCCAGTCGGTCTCGGTGCGCAAGAGGTTCAAAAGACGCGAACGCCTGGTCGCCTCGTTCAGGAGCCGTTCTTCCCGCTGCTCCAGGTACCTCGAATACCCCCCCTGGTAGGAGATGACGGCTCCCCGCTCTAGCTCGAGCATCCGGGTCACCACCTCGTCGAGGAAGTAGCGGTCGTGGGTGATCAGCATCACGGCGCCGGGGTACGCCTTCAGGTGCTCCTGCAGCCATTGCGTGGTGTCGGCGTCCAGATGGTTCGTCGGCTCGTCGAGGAGCAACAGTTCCGGGGCCTGCAGCAGGAGCTTCGCGAGCGCCACCCGGCGCTTGGTCCCCCCTGAAAGCGTGCCTATCTTCTGGTCGCGGTCGGGGAGTTGCAGGTGGGTCATCATCTCGGAAACCCGGTGGTCGGTGTTCCAGCCGCCGTGGTGCTCGATCCAGGCGGAGAGCTCCCCCTGGCGCGTGAGGAGTCGGTCCATGTCGGGAGGGTTTTTCGCCATACGCTCGGAAAGCTCGTTGAAGAGGGCCATCGCTGCGCGAATCTCCCTAAGCCCCCCCTCTATCTCGCCGGCAACTGTGGAGTTTTCGTCCAGCACCGGCTCCTGGCTCAGGTAGCCTACGCTCGCCCCGCGCTTCATGGCGATGGAGCCTCCGTCGTGGTCCTCGATGCCGGCTAAGATGGTGAGGAGCGTGGATTTCCCGGCGCCGTTGGCCCCGATGAGGCCGACCCTCTCCTCCTCCCCCACCGCGAAGCTGACCTGGTCCATAAGCTCCCTGGAGCCGAAACTTTTGCAAAGCCCTGTTACGTCTATTACGTTCATGCAAACTCCAAAAGAAAAATCGGCACCCCTGAAGCACGGCAGCCGGGGTGGGTGAAGCGCCCTAGTATGGCATGACCCTTGGCAATCAGGGAAGTCCGAAATCGAAAAAAGTTGGAGAGGTTCCAGGCTAGGCCGTGAACCCTGCTGCTCTGGATGGTGGTGGAGCTTGATCGGCTGAGGGAGGAGCCTCAAGCCGGCGGTTGCCGGCTTGTGCCAGGATTAAGCCATGCGAAGCGGGATTAAGAGCTTCTTCTGCCAGGAATGCCCGTTAAGCAGGTTTTTTAAAGCGCCTTGAAGAAGTCGCTGATCCTGCCGAAGAGCGCGGAGGGGCGGTACTCTTTCGGGATCGCGTAGGTGCCGGTGCGCTGCACGGGGACGGTCATCTCCCCCACCGGGGTCTCCAGCTCGAGCCCTGCGGCCAGTTGGTACGGTATCCGGTCCGGGTCGGGCTTGCGCTTCAGGATCTCGATCATGTCCTGGTAGCTGATCCTGATCGGGATGCGGAAATCGGCCTCCCCACCTGCCGGGAAATTAACCTCCTCTCGCGCGCCCCCCTTGGCCAAAGGGAGCGCCATCACCCTGAGATCGTAGCTGTACCCCTCAAGTTTCACGTCGAAACTGTTGGGGTTCTTCACCTTGAGGTAGAGTTCCATCCCGGCGCCTGTGGGGTCCAGCGAGACCACGTTCAGATCCTCCACCGTCACCACCGGGTGGGTGACGAAGCTGGTGCAGCCGGAAAGGGCGACGACGGCCAACAACAAGAACAATATCTTTTTCAAAATCTGACTCCTGCTTTTCAACGGCGCTCGACACGTCCGCTGCTGGAAAGAAAATGGGCGGACCCCAAAAACGGGCCCGCCCACTATAGCACAACCTAACTTCAAACGGCAAAAAGGACTAGCTGTTGCTGGCTACTTGCTGCAGCATCCCTTTTTCCATCTCGTGCAGGATCTCCGCACGAAAACGCTTGCGGACTTTGTCGTAGGCCCTGGCCGCGGGCCCCACTCCGCAATAGAGCCTCTTGGCCCTTGCCATATTTCCCTTTGCCATGCCGAGCTTCTCCTTGAGCTCTTTCACCGCAGCCTCAGCGCACTTCTCGTCGTCCCACATGTCCTGCGGCGTGTATCCATGGCTTGCGGCCCTCTCCGGCATCAACTGCCAGACCCCCAAGGCTCCCTTGACGGAGACCGCTCTAGATGACAGCTTGTAGCTGCCGGTTTCCGCCAGGGCTATCTCAGCCAGGTCCAGCGGTGTGAATATGGTCCCCTCGGTCTTCTCGTAGCAGATCTCCGCGAGCCATTTGGCCCGGGCGGGGGTGGTTCTGCGTGCGAAGGTCGCGTAAATGGCGGGAACCAGTTTTTTCCTTCCGTCCAGTACTGCCTCCTTGGGCAATTCCATCTGCGTGGCGGGGGTGGAGGCGGCGGCGCTTTGCGCCGGTTTCTCGCTTCCTTCCGCCCAGGCAAGCAGCGCCCGGTCCGCCTCCGAAACAACCGGAGTGACCGGTACCTGCGCCTGTTGCAGGTGTGACTGGTCGCACGATGCGGTCAACATGAGCATCGCGACCAACAACAAAGATTTTCTTTTCATAGATCGCTTGTGAATGGCTTTTGCCGGCTTTAAGTAGCTTTACATAAATGTCGGTAGTGAAGCCTGCGCCAATCTCTCCTTTCATTAAAATGCAGGTGGCTCGTCGCCAACCTGAGTGCTCTAGTGTAGCCAAAACCGACAGCATTGCAAGAAATACATTAGATTCTTGTAACAATAGTCGATAAACAGGGAGACCCGCTTAGCGGCTCTCCCCCACTAAAACCTCAGGATTTCGTATATTAAAGCTGTACCCCCATAACGTCGGCCACGGTATGGATGTCCTTATCGCCCCTGCCTGAAAGGCAGACGACGATGCTCTCATTGGCTGACAGTGTCGGCGCCAGACGCAGTACGTGTGCTACTGCGTGCGACGATTCCAGCGCCGGAATGATCCCCTCCTCGCGGGTCAGTACCTGGAACGCGTCCAGTGCCTCCTGGTCGGTCACGGAGACGTAGCTGGCACGCCCGCTCTCCTTAAGGAAGGCGTGCTCGGGTCCCACGCCGGGGTAGTCGAGCCCGGCGGAGATGGAATGCGCGTGGGCGATCTGACCGAAATCGTCCTGCAAAAGGTAGGTCTTGTTGCCGTGCAGCACACCCACGGTCCCGGCGCAAAGGGGAGCAGCGTGCTTGCCGGAGTCGATGCCGAAGCCTGCGGCCTCGACGCCGATCATCTTGACGCTCGCGTCGTCGCTGAAGGCGTGGAAAAGGCCTATGGCGTTGCTCCCGCCACCCACGGCCGCCACCAGGTAGTCGGGGAGCCTTCCTTCCGCCTCCAGGTGCTGCGTCCTCGCCTCGTTGCCGATGATGGCCTGGAAGTCGCGCACCATCGCCGGGTACGGGTGCGGCCCCGCCACGGTGCCGATGATGTAGAAGGTGTCGGCGACGTAGGTGACCCAGTGGCGCATCGCCTCGTTCATGGCGTCCTTCAGGGTTGCGGTGCCGGAGGTGACCGGGGTGACCTTCGCCCCCAAAAGCTTCATCCTGAACACGTTGAGGGACTGGCGCCGGATGTCCTCCTCGCCCATGAAGACCTCGCACTCCATGCCGAAGAGAGCCGCCACCGTCGCGGTCGCCACGCCGTGCTGCCCGGCGCCCGTCTCTGCGATTACCTTCTTCTTCCCCATCTTCCTGGCGAGCAACGCCTGGCCGATGGCGTTGTTGACCTTGTGGGCGCCGGTGTGGTTCAGGTCCTCGCGCTTCAAGTAGACCTTTGCGCCCCCGAGCTTGCGGGTCAGCTTCTCGGCAAAGTAAAGCGGATTAGGCCGCCCGACATACTGGCGCATGTAGTAGGCGTACTCCTCCTTGAACCCCTTGTCGGTGCGGTAATGGTTGTACGCTTCCTCGAGTTCGAGGAGCGCCGGCATCAGGGTTTCGGAGACGTATCTGCCGCCGAAACGGCCGAAGTGTCCACTAGTGTCAGGCGTGCTCAAGTTGGCCTCCAGAAGGTGTTTGAAGGGGAGACTATAGACTATCTGTCGATAAATTGCAAGCTTACAGAACCGGCGCCCCTGTCAAGCCCCCGGGGTTACAGGCTTTTAGCCGTTTATCTTTGCCTTATTTTCCGCTTTGAGATACAAATATCGATTGCTTTTCAGGCACTGTTTCCGGGATGAAAAAGAGACATTTTCACCCGCTGTCATTGCCCGGTTTTCACCTGCTGAGAAAGCGGTGAATCTCACTGTCATAGAGGACGCCCCATGCCACAGACGAAACCTTTTCACATAGTCCTCGTCGAGCCGGAGATACCTCCCAACACCGGCAACATCGCCAGGCTCTGCGGAGCCACCGGCACCATACTGCACCTGGTGGGGAAGCTAGGCTTTTCCACCGAGGACCGCTACCTCAAAAGGGCGGGGCTCGATTACTGGAGCGAGGTGGAGATCCATTACTGGCCCGACCTCCCCGCCCTGCAGCAGGCCTATCCGGGGGGAAGGTTCGTCTACACCTCCAAGAAGGCCGAAAGAAGCTACCTGGGCTTCTCCTTTCTCCCCGGCGACTTCATCGTTTTCGGCAAAGAGACCAAAGGGCTTCCCGAGGAGCTGATCGAGGCCAACCAGCAGTCCGCCGTCCGCATCCCGATCCCCGGCAAGGTCCGCAGCCTCAACCTCTCCACCTCGGCAGGGATCGTCCTTTACGAGGCCCTGCGCCAAACCGGAGCGCTCGAAGGCGCCTGACAAGGAGTAAGCATGTTTGCAGAAGGGAACCCCGAAGGGTACCAGGAGGTGCTCGAGGGAATCAGGCGCAAGACCCTGGTTTACGGCGAAAAGACCCTGATGGTGGAATTCCTGCTGGAAGAAGGGGCACGCCTTCCGCAGCACGCCCACCCGCACGAACAGACCGGCTACCTGGTGCGCGGCAGGATGAGGCTCACCATAGGGGGAAAGGCGCGCGATTTGCGCGCAGGCGACAGCTGGTGCATCGGCAAAGGGGTGGAGCACGGCGCGGAGGTACTCGAGGAGTCGGTGGCCGTCGAGGTCTTCTCCCCTGTGCGCGAAGACTACCTTCCCTGACGACCTGCTCTCAGAGCATGTTGTAGACGAACATCCCCATGCTGACCCCGATCACCACGAAGGCGATCAGGGCAAGCAGCCCGTCCCGCGCGATCAGGGCCAGGCCAAAGGCGGTGAGCGCCAGGCCCGCTGCGTGTGCCGAGAAGGGGACCAGTTCCATGATCGGCATCACCGCCCCGATGGTGACGCAGAAAAAGGAGATGAGGTGGATCCGCCACCCCTTGACGAAGGCGGGAAGCCGCGGCCTGAGCCAGCTGTCGACGAACCTTGCGGGGGGCCGCAGCCACCCGATCACCTTGGAGATCTTGCGCTGCTCAAAAGAGCGCTTGAGCACCCAGCGCGGCAGCCAGAAATGGTCCTTGCCGAAGAAGATCTGGCCCGCGATCAGCACCACCAGTATCCCCATCGTGGTCGGGAGCCCCGGCATGCCGCTTAAGGGAGAGGTCATGATGAGCCCCACCAGTAGCAGCAAGGGGCCAAACGACCTCCCCCCCACCGACTCGACGATGCTACCCAAGGTGACACGCCCCTCCTCATCGGAGGATTCACCGATACGATCTAGCATCTCCTCCAGAGTGTTGATCTCCTGGGTCATTTGGGGCCTCTAGGACATCCTACCTTTCCAGCTCCTCGCTGCCTTCAGCACCACGAAGGTTACATTAGAACCGATGCATGTCAAGACTCATCCACTTCCCGCGCATCCCGCACAAGGCGCAAAAAACGTATACAAATCAGACAAATATAATCTGAAAGCACCCTTGACTGGTTCCACGCAGCCGCTATATTCAAGCATCACAAAAATCGTCTTAGGAGGAACCAGATGTCCACGAAAGAGAATCTTGCAGAGGCGTTCGCAGGGGAAAGCCAAGCCAACCGCAAGTACCTGGCCTTCGCCAAGAAAGCTGAGGCCGACGGGCTGCCGCAGGTGGCAAAACTGTTCCGCGCCGCGGCCCACGCCGAGACGGTCCACGCCCACGCCCATCTGCGCGCCATGGGGGGGATCAGGAGCACCGTCGAGAACCTGAAGGAGGCGGTCGAGGGGGAAGGGTTCGAATTCCAGAAGATGTACCCCCCCTTCCTGGAGCAGGCAAAGGCCGAGGGAGACCGCGCCGCGGAAAACTCCTTCAAATTCGCGCTGGCCGTAGAGGAAGTGCACCACGGCCTTTACCAGCAGGCGCTCTCCGCGGTCGAGGCGGGAGCCGATCTGGCGGAGCGGCCCATCTACGTCTGCGAGGTGTGCGGCAACACCGTCTATGACGCCGCGCCCGATAAGTGCGAGGTCTGCCTGGTGCCGAAGGAGCGCTTCACGCTGATCGGCTAGCTCCAAACAATAAGGGGACAGAGTGCCTGAAATCAAGGCGGCCTGTCCCCTTTTACTCTCCCCGCCTGTCGTTTACCCCCTCAAGGGTTCCTGACCGCCACCCGCCCGGTGTCGGCCCAGTCGTTGTGTCCCCCATCGGTCTCGCGGTAGATGGCCCCCGGCTTGCTGTCGGCCAAAGCCTTGGCGAACTTTGCCGGGATCACCTGGTCGTCCCGCATGGCGAAGATATCCAATCTCCCTTCGTACCCCCGCAAGGAGTCGACGTTGTCCCAGTCGTCGGCCAGAAGCAGGCTCACCGGCAGAAACGGGTAGTGGTAAGCGGCCACCCGGTGCAACTGGTCGAACGGCGCCACCAGCACGATCTTGTCCGGGGCCGGGTGCTCGCCGGCCAGGACCGAGGCGGGGCCGGTTCCAAGCGACTCACCAAGTACACAGACCGGGATGCGCGGGAAGCTCTCCCTGAGCAGGTGGTAGGCCTGTCTCGCGGCGGCGTCGAAGCTCGCGCGGGAGGGAGCCCCGGGCCTTGTGCCGTACCCCGGGTATTCCAGGATGTAAACCGAGTCGTCAGGCGAAAACGAGGCGAGGGCGTAGGCGCGGTCGCTGGCCTGGCCGCCGTTTCCGTGCAGCATGAGCCAGACGTTTTTCGGAGAGGGGACCTTGCGGGCGAAACCGATCAGCTCCTGGCGGTGGCGCCATTCAGAGAGGCCGTTGTTGCCGCTTCTATGTGTGGGGAAATAAAGGAGCTGCCTCTGCCAGGTGGCCGCCGCAAGAATCAGGGCCAGGAGGCAGACCGGCAGCAGTATCGCCAAGCGTAGCATTTGTGCCGCTCCTTGCAGTCTGGCCGGAATTTCTCAGGAAAGGGTAAAGTAGATGGTGGCTCCGGCGTCTATTTCCCCCTGAGCCCAGACGCTGCCGCCGTGCCGCTCCACGATCCGCTTCACCGTGGCAAGGCCGATACCGGTACCCTCGAACTCCGAGCCGTGCAGGCGCTGAAAGGGCCCGAACAGCTTGTCCTGGTAGGTCATGTCGAAGCCCACTCCGTTGTCCCGGACAAAGAACAGGTCCCGCTCCCCTGTGCTCGACTTCCCCACCTTGATCCTGGCAAGGTCCCTCCCCCTGGAATACTTCCAGGCGTTGCCGAGCAGGTTCTCCAGCAACTGCCCCAGAAGAACCTGGTCCCCATGCGCTTGAAGGCCAGGCTCGACCACCAGTTCGACCCTGCGCGCCGGTTCGCTCTCCAGCAGTTCGTCGCCGATCCCGCGGGCCAGCTCGCTCAGGTTGACCGGGACCATCTTAAGCTCCGACCTGCCGATCCTGGAAAGCTCCAGCAGATCGTCGATCAGGTTCCCCATGATCCGGCTGGAATTGCGGATGCGGTCCATGTACTGCTTAGCCTCCTTCGGCAGCTCGTCGCCGAATTCCTCCTCGATGATGGCCGTGTAGCTGTTTATGTGGCGTAGCGGCCCGCGCAGGTCGTGGGAGACCGAGTAGCTGAAGCTCTCCTGCTCCCGCATGGCAGCCTCCAGTCGCACCGTCCGCTCGGCCACCCGCAGCTCCAGCTCCTCGTTCAGCTTCCTGAGCTCCTGCGCCATGCGGCGGCGCTCGGTTACGTCCCTGGAGACGCCGAAAACGCCGACGACGTTACCCTTGCCGTCCTGCAGGGGGCCCTTGATCGCCTCGAGGACCCTCGGCTCCCCGTCCGGCGACAAGATATTGAACTCATGGGTGTAAGTTTCGCGGGTCTTGAGGATGAGCCGGTCCTTCTCCATTGCCTTTTGCGCCACCTCCGGGGTGAAAATGGCGGAGTCGTCGTTGCCCAGTGCCATGGCCGCGCTGACCCCCGTGATGACCTCGGCCGCGCGGTTGAAGAGCAGGTATTGCCCCTGCAGGTTCTTGACGAACACCGCGTCGGTGGTCCCCTCGATCACCGCGTGCAGCAGCTCGCGGTTTTGCAGCATTGAGCTCTCGACGCAGGCGCGGTCGTCGATGGTCAGGCGCAGTTCCTGGTTCAGCGCGAGCAGCCGCCGCTGCTCGCGGTCGTACTGCTCCAACAGCACCCACAGCATGATCGAACAGCAAAGCGCGCTCGATACCAGCCCGACGGCCAGATCTGCCGTCCTGTCGGCCGCCGCCACATAGTGCACCACGGAGCCCGGGAACAGGAGCTCAGCCGCCAAGAGGAGTACCGCATCGCCGACCGCTATGAGTAGCAGCAGCCAGCGCGTCCTGCCCCGGAAAAAGATGGGAGCGTAGAGAAAGAGACAGAAAAAGAAATAGCCGACACTCCCGCTGGTGCCGCCGCCTGGAAACCAGACCAGGTTCAGCAGACAGAGCAGCAGGAAGAAGAAGGCTTTGACATGATGCGTGCCCCTGCAGGCGCGGCGCAAAAGCCAGAACGTGCTGAGGCCGAAGCACAAAAGCGCCGCGTTGATCTCGCCGGGGCGGTGGTGCAGGTAGTTTGTCGGGATGATGACGAAAAGGGAGATGACAGTCGCAGCAAGGCAGAGCAGCCGGAAGAGGGGCATTTCCATGCCCTGTTCGTCTATCCTCCAGATACAGTTTCTGAGCCTTGCAACTAGAGATTCCATGGTGGTTTGTATGGCCTCACTCGAGCGCAGCAAGATTGCGGAACTTGAGAAAGCGACACACTAACACATGAAATCTTATTTACAAAGAAAAATTTTAATGGGACCAGCCTCAATAAGACGTGGCCGCATCGTTACCCTTGCGGCAGGCGTTCTAACGCAGGGTCACCAGGTTGCGCCCGCAGGCCTTGCTCCGGTACATCTGGGCGTCCGCCCTGGTGATGATGCTTTCGGCGGTGTCCCCGCTCTCGGCGATGGTCCCGCCGATGGAGAGGGTCACGCCGATCCTCTCTCCCCCTTCCATCAAGAAGGAGCGGGCCACCGCGGTCCTGACCCTTTCCGCTATCGTGGCTAGCGCGGGGAGCCTGATGGAGGGGAGAATGGCCACGAACTCCTCCCCCCCCCAGCGTGCCACGGTGTCTACCTTCCGGAATACGCTGGAAACGGTTTTCCCCACCATGCGCAGCACGTCGTCCCCGGTCTTGTGCCCGTAGCGGTCGTTGATGCTTTTGAAATGGTCCACATCCATAAAGAGCACGCCGAAAGACCTGTAATGCGTCTGCCAGTCGTGCAACCTGGAATCGAGCGACATGTCGGCCAGCCTCCGGTTCCCCACCCCGGTCAGCGGGTCGACCAGCACGTCCTGCTTAAGCTTCTCCAGCGCGGCGAGGATCTGCACCGCGTTCGAGTTGTCGGTGAAGATCTGGACTGCCCCAACTATGGCGCCCTGTTCGTCTCTTACCGGAGAGGTGCGCACCTGCACCGGGAGACGGTAGCCGTGCTTGTGGTGCACCAGCACGTTGGCTTCCCGGACCTTGCCGTCTTCCATGGTCGCCGACAACGGTGACCTGACCTCGCAGTCGTAGCCGTCTATCTCCATGTGACGCAGGATAGAATCGTGGCATTTAGAGCCCAGAACTTCCTCTGCGCTGTATCCGGTTATTCTCTGCGCGGCACTGTTCCAAAAGGAGATGCGCCGGTCCAGGTCGACGCAGTAAAGTCCGTCGAAAAGGCTGTTCAGCAACTTGTCGGATGACACCCCTAGCATAAGCCACACGCTCCTTGGACAGGCGCCAGCATAGCGCCTTGATATTGCCGCTCATGACGAATATTATCGGCGCTTATGCAATTGACTTTAAGGATTTTATCTATGCACTGTTTTGCTAGGGAAGTGTCAGGCAGGATCAGGCTTGAAGGAGGGTGAAGAAAGAGACGCCGGTTAAGGCAGGGATGCGTCGCCTGGCCGGGACTGCCGGTTGCGCCGCCCGTCCACCTTGAGATGGACGTACCAGTAGGCGAAGGCGACGAAAAGAACGCCTCCGAGGATGTTGCCCAGGGTGACCGGGAGGAGGTTGTCGCGGAAGCAGGCGGTCCAGGTAAGGCCGGGCACCTCCCGCCCCTGGGCTGCGGCCAATAGCAGCCCGGTGGGTATGAAGTACATGTTGGCGATGGAGTGCTCGAAGCCGCTGGCGACAAAGGCCATGATGGGGAAATAACAGGCGAAAAGCTTACCGGGAATGTCCCGTGCCGCGGTGGCCATGAAGACGGCGAGGCAGACCAGCCAGTTGCAAAGCATCCCCCGCACCAGGGCCACGGTGAAGGGGAGCTGACATTTGGCCGCGGCGATCCTGATGGCGTGGTCGGCCACTCCGGGGGCGGTCCAAAGCTGCGAAGCGAACATCATGCCCGCGAAGATGAGCGATCCCGCCAGGTTCCCAAGGATCACGATGACCCAGTTCTCCAAAAGGTGCCCCCAGGTGATCTCCCCGTGCAGGGCGGAGCTGGCAAGCATGCTGTTGCCGGTGAAGAGTTCCGCCCCGCAGACCACCACCAGCATGAGCCCCAGCGAGAAGACGCTGCCGGAGAGAAAGGCGGCCACCCCCCTGCCGGCGACCTGCGCCGCGTCGTGGCTCACCACAGTGGCGAGCTCTGCGCCGAAGCCGATGTAGAACCCTGCCAGAAGGCTCAGCACCAGGGTGCGCAGCCGGGACTGGGTCAGCACCCTCTTGCCGTTCTCCACGATCGACTTAACCGTCTCTGCTGGGGTCAGGTACTGCTTGTCCATCGAGGCTCCCGGCGGCTCAGCGCCCTCTTTTGTTCATCATCTTGCGGACGATGACCAATTGTGCCGTGACGTCAACTGCCAGTACTGCGGTGGTGAAGTAGAGCAGCCACCAGCGCTGGTCGAAGAAGGCAAGGCAGTTGAAGAACATGTACAGGGCCACCACCCAGGCCAATAGCCTGCGCACGCCGCGTACAGCCCCCTCGCCGGCGGAATCCGCCCCGGCCAGCATGGTGATGGAGGGGGCGGCGTGGTAACCGATGGTGGCGTCGATGAAGATGAGGAAGATGTTGGCGACGAAAATATAGGTGAAGATCATCCCTGATGCTCCTGTTGGTTCAGTGCGGAATCTAAAGGAATTTGGCCTCCGAATCAAGGACAATAACGGTTTTCCTCACCCTTTCTATTACGCGTGACGCGGTGGCGGAAACCGAACAGGGGAGCAGGAGAGAAAGCGTCGCCGCCCAGACGACAACGGGCGGAAGGTATCCCTCCCGCCCGCTGCCAAGGTGCGTCGACATGCTGAGGCTGCTACATATTGAACTTAACCGGGTTTGCCTTCTCCTGCCTGATTATCGCCTGCCCTTCCGGCGAGCGGACGAACTGGATGAACCTCAGGTCAGCCGCGCCGGGGTTCTTGTTGAGCACGAACTGGTAGTGGTGCTGGACCGGGCCGGTAATGGAGGAGGTGATGTCCTTGCCGTCCAGTTTCAGCGCGATGAATTTCCCGGCGGCGTCAGCGTAGTTCACGGCGTCGACCATGCCGATGGCGTCGGGGGTGCTGGCAAGGGCGGTCATCATGTCTTTGGCCCGGAGCTTGGAAAGCACCGCCGGGGGTTCCTCGACCTTCGCGAACCCGTGGACCTGCTGGCGCATCACAATTTTCGTCGAATCCTTCTCCGGCCGGGTCAGAACCACGATGCGGGCGTCCTTGCCGCCGACCTGCTTCCAGTTGGTGATTTTACCCGCGTAGATATCGCAGATCTGCTGGCTGGTGAGGCCGCGCACGTGGACGGAGGCGTTAACTGCAAAAAAGCCCGCTACCGTGGCCACCTCGTAAGGCTTTACCTGAAGCCGTCTCTCATCCTCCCCAAGCCTGCGTGCCGAGGTGGCGATGTCGATATACCCCTCGCTCACTGCCTCAACCCCGTTTTTCTGTCCCAGCGATCTCGGGTTCACTTCAACCACGTCGCCTGGGTACTTCTTCATGTACCCCTTGCCCAATGCCATGGCCAGCGGAAGCATCTGCCCGGAGCCTGCGATCTTGATGGTATCTGCGTTGGCGTTGAGGAAGGAGCAAAGGACGACTGCTACTGCTGCCAGGATGCTTTTCATGGATAGTTCTCTCCTTTAAGGGTGGCTTCCCGGAGCTTCCGGATGGTCGAAGCCGGCGCATCAAAAACGTGAAAGGGGCGAGAGGTTACCCTCCCGCCCCTGCTTTTATCTATCGGCAGTGATGCCTGTTACTTGAACAGCGCCTTCTGGTACTCGCGGTTCAGCTTGGCGATGAACTTGACGTTGATCCCTTTCGGGCAGGCTGCCTGGCACTCGTAGTGGTTGGAGCAGTTGCCAAAGCCCGCGGCCTGCATGGCCTCGGTCATGTTGCATACGCGCTCGGCGGCCTCCGCCTTACCCTGCGGCAGGGCGGCCAGCTGTGCCACCTTCGCGGAGGTGTAGAGCATGGCCGAGCCGTTGGGGCAGGCAGCGACACAGGCGCCGCAGCCGATGCACTCTGCCGCGTCCATGGCGTAGTCCGCGTCCGGCTTCGGGACGAGCAGGGCGTTGCCGTCGGCGACGCCGCCGGTGTGGCAGGAGGTGTAGCCGCCTGCCTGCATGATCTTCTCCATAGCGCCCCTGTCCACGATCAGGTCCTTCTGGATCGGGAAGGCAAGAGCACGCCACGGCTCGATGTAGATGGTGTCGCCGTCGTTGAAGCGCCTCATGTGCAGCTGGCAGACGGTGGTGCGCTCCTGCCCGCCGTGCGGAACCCCGTTGATGACCTGCGAGCACATGCCGCAGATACCCTCGCGGCAGTCGTGGTCAAATGCGATCGGATCCTTCCCCTCTTTGATCAGTTGCTCGTTCACCTCGTCGAGCATCTCCAGAAAGGACTGGTCGGGGCTTACGTTCTTGGCGTCGTACTGCTCCAGCTTTCCCGGCGCGTTCGGCCCGGCCTGGCGCCATACGTGTAAAGTAAGGTTCATTCCATGGCTTTCGTGGTGGCTCATTATTTATAACTCCTTACCGCCAGATGGACGTTCTCGAACGTCAACGGCTCCTTGTGCAGTTCGGGCTCCTTGTCGACACCTTTGAACTCCCAGGCTCCAACGTAGCAGTAGTTCTCGTCGTCGCGCTTCGCCTCGCCGTCGGGCATCTGGTGCTCGACGCGGAAGTGGCCGCCGCAGGACTCATTCCTGTGGAGGGCGTCCTTCGCCATCAGCTCCCCGAACTCGAGGAAGTCCGCCACGCGGCCGGCGTTCTCCAGCTGCTGGTTGAGTTCTTCGCCCTTGCCGGTGACCTTGACGTTCTTCCAGAACTCCTCGCGCAGGACCGGGATCTTCTTGATGGCGTCCTTGAGGCTCTCCTCGCTCCTCGCCATGCCGACGTTTTCCCACATGATCTTGCCCAGCTCGCGGTGGAACTCGGACACGGTCTTCTTGCCGTTGATGTTGAGGAGGCGGTTGTTGTAGTTCTTCACGTCCTCGATCGACTTCTTGCACTCGGGGTGGTCCGCCTTCACCAGGCCCGGCTTGGTCTTCGCGAGGTAGTTGGCGATGGTGTAGGGGATGACGAAGTAGCCGTCGGCCAGACCCTGCATCAGCGCGGAGGCGCCCAGGCGGTTAGCGCCGTGGACCGAGAAGTTCGCCTCGCCCAGGACGAAGAGGCCCGGGATGTTGCTCTCGCAGTTGTAGTCGACCCAGAGACCGCCCATGGAGTAGTGCGGTGCCGGGTACATGCGCATCGGCTGCTTGTAGGCGTTCTCGTCGGTGATCTTCTCGTACATCTCGAAGAGGTTGCCGTAGCGCTCGCGGATGGTGTCCTCGCCAACGCGCTTGATCGCGTCGGAGAAGTCCAGGTTCACGCCGCGGCCGCCGGGGCCGACGCCGCGCCCGTCGTCGCACTGCTCTTTCGCGGCGCGCGAGGCGATGTCGCGGGGAGCGAGGTTACCGAAGGAGGGGTACTTCCTCTCCAGGTAGTAGTCGCGCTCGTCCTCGGGGATCTCGTTAGGGTGACGGTTGTCCCCCTTCTTCTTCGGAGCCCAGCAGCGTCCGTCGTTTCTGAGCGACTCGGACATGAGGGTAAGCTTCGACTGGTGCTCGCCGTGCTGCGGGATGCAGGTCGGGTGAATCTGGGTGTAGCAGGGGTTCGCGAAGAAGGCCCCTTTCTTGTGTGCACGCCAGTTGGCGGTGACCGAGCAGCCCATCGCGTTGGTGGAGAGGTAGAACACGTTCACGTAGCCGCCGGTCGCGAGGACCACAGCGTCGCCAACGTGGGTGCGGATCTCGCCGGTGATCAGGTCGCGAACGGTGATCCCTTTCGCCTCGCCGTCGACGACCACGAGGTCCAGCATCTCGGTGCGGGCGAAGAGCTTCACGGTCCCTGCCTTCACCTGGCGGGAGAGCGCGGAGTAGGCGCCCAAAAGGAGCTGCTGGCCCGTTTGGCCGCGTGCGTAGAAGGTACGGGAGACCTGGGCGCCGCCGAAGGAGCGGTTGTCGAGGTAGCCTGCGTAGTCGCGTGCAAAGGGAACGCCCTGGGCGACACACTGGTCGATGATGTTGTTGGACACCTGGGCCAGACGCCAAACGTCCGCCTCACGGGCGCGGAAGTCGCCGCCTTTGATGGTGTCGTAGAACAGGCGGTAGATGCTGTCGCCGTCGTTCGGATAGTTTTTAGCTGCGTTGATGCCGCCCTGCGCTGCGATGGAGTGGGCGCGGCGCGCGCTGTCCTGGTAGCAGAAGGCTTCGACGTTGTAGCCGAGCTCGCCCAAGGAGGCTGCGGCTGCGCCACCGGCCAGGCCGGTGCCGACAACGAGAACCTTGTACTTACGTTTGTTTGCGGGGTTAACCAGCTTCAGATCGAAGCGATGTCTGTCCCACGAGGTCTGAATCGGTCCTTTCGGACATTTTCCGTCGAGTATCACTTGAACCCCCTAAAGTTTCAATAAGCCAGCTAAGATGACGGCAGGAATCGAGATGTATGCGAGCATGAGAATGGTCGAGATCACCTTCCCACCAGTAGCGAACGCGGGAATGGTCTTCTCGTTGTTCCACCCCATGGTCTGCAGGAAGCTCGGGATGCCGTGGGAGAGGTGGAGGAACAGCATGACCATGGCGGCCATGTAGACGAGCGCGATCAGCGCGTTGCCGAAGCTCGTCACCACCATCCTGAATACGTCGGGACGGTTGAGGGAATCGAGCCCGATCACGATGTCAGGGGTCCCCTTGATGGTGAACTGGATCAGGTGGTACACGATGAAGCAGGCCAGAAGCAGGCCGGTCCAGATCATGTTCTCGGAAGCGAAGCTCTTCTTCAGGTTCTTTTTCACGGCATAGGCGCCGGGGTTGGCGGCCTTGTTCTCCAGGGTGAGCATGACGCCGTAGCAGATGTGGACTGCGATGGCGGCCAGCATGAAGAGGCGGAAGCCCCAGACCAAGGGCGGCAGGCTGTGCAGATGTTCTGCATAGGCGTTGATGCCGTTGGGTCCGAAGAATATGGTGGAGTTTCCGATCAGGTGGATGAGCACGAAGATGATCAGGAGCTGACCCGTGATGGACATCAGGATCTTTCTTCCCACAGAGCTAGTTAAGATTCGCATGTTTTTTGTCCCTTTGCGTTTTTTTCGATGTCGATGGTTTGAGTAGTTTGCGTACGCCGGAGGGGCTACAAGTCCCGGGAACCCTACTGGGATGGACTCGCGGTTTCCGCTGAGAAGTTAAGGGGGACCGCGCCACGGGCTCAGTGTCTGCATTTGGATCTCTCCTTTATTAATCGAGGTTTATCTGCAAGCGGATGCTAGATAGATCTTATAAATGGGAGGATGGTTGAGGCGCATATTAAATGCCGTTATACCAAAATGCAACTGTTTTTTGTATACAGCATACAATTAATATATCGGCAACCTTAGCCACCGCACAAGCGCAGTAACCATGTTTTGAAATCCCGCTTACACCCCCTTGCTGTTGCTTTTTCGCACCCGCTCTGCTAATTAAGATAGTTACCGTAACGACAAACTCAGCAAAATAGAACGGAAGGTCGATGATTTTCAAACTGCTCAAGAAGGATCCCAAATCGGGAGCGCGCCGCGGCGTGGTTACCACCGCCCACGGACAGATCCAGACCCCGATTTTCATGCCGGTGGCGACACACGCCGCCATGAAGGCCATGACCCCCGCGCAGGTGCACGACACCGGCGCGCAGATCATCCTCTCCAACACCTACCACCTGCACCTGCACCCGGGCGAGGCCCTGGTGCAAAAGGCAGGGGGGCTGCACCAGTTCATGGGGTGGGACGGCCCCATCCTAACCGACTCAGGCGGCTTCCAGGTCTTCTCCCTTCCCAAGAAGCGGATCACCGAGGAAGGGGTTTTCTTCCGCCACGAGGACACCGGGGAGGAGGTCTTCCTCGACCCGGCGAAGGCGGTCGCCATCCAGGAGGCGCTTGGCGCCGACATCATCATGAACTTCGACGAGTGCATCCCCTACCCCTGCGAGAAGTCGTACGCCGAGCGCTCCACCGAGAAGACCATCCGCTGGGCCAAACAGTGCCGCGACGCGCACAAAAGGGAGAATCAGTACCTGTTCGGCATCGTGCAGGGAAGCGTCTTCGAGGACCTGAGGAAGCGCTGCGCCAAGGAGCTGGTGAAGATGGACTTCCCCGGCTACGCCATAGGCGGCGTCTCGGTGGGTGAGGGGCTCGAGCTTTTGAAGCAGGTGGTGGGCTACACCGCGCCGCACCTGCCGGAGGACAAGCCGCGCTACCTGATGGGGGTCGGGCTTCCCGAGGACATCCTGGAGAGCGTCGAGCGCGGGGTCGACATGTTCGACTGCGTGATACCCACCCGCTACGCCAGGAGCGCAACACTCTTCACCAACCGCGGCCGGATCCGGCTCACCAACAAGAACTACCGGCGCGACTTCTACCCGGTCGAGCCCAACTGCAGTTGCTACACCTGCCGTAACTTCACCAGGGCGTACCTGCACCACCTCTTCACTGCCAACGAGGTGCTCTCTGCGATACTGGCGAGCATCCACAACGTCCATTTCTACCTGAACATGATGTCCGAGATCCGCAGCTCCATCGAGGAAGGGCGCTTCAAGGAATACAAGGAAAAGTTCCTCGGGTCCTACCTCAAAGGGAAGTAGCAGCCATGAACCGAAACCTTTACCTGATACCGCTACTGCTCTTTGCCCTTTGGACCTCGTCCTGTTCCGAGGGGGAAGAGCAAGACAAGGCCCCTCAGGGGAGAAAGAGCATCCCGTTTCCGGAGAGGTTGACCGGGGAGCCGCTTTTCAACGAGCACTGCCTCAGCTGCCACAAGGTCAGGGGAAAGGGGGGGAGCATGGGACCCGACCTCACCGCCGTGGCGGAGAGGCGCGACCCCCGCTTTATCGAGCAGGCGATACGGGAGCCGTCGACCCTTTTCCCCGGCACCGTCATGCCGGCCTACGACCGCTTTTCCAAAAAAGAGATCGACTCCCTGGTCGACTACCTCTGGAGTCTGAAATAACAGCCGCCGTAAAGAATACGTGAGACAGACAAAGGGGACAGACTGCTTTTTCAACTTACAAGCAGCCTGTCCCCTTAACTGCATCGGAGAATGGAGACATGGAAAACCCGAACCTGCAAAGCCGCTTCGAACGCCTCATGGAGATCATGCGCAAGCTGCGCGCCCCCGGCGGCTGCCCCTGGGACGCCGAGCAGAGCCACGAGTCGCTCAAGCGCTATCTGCTTGAAGAGGCGTACGAGGTGATCGAGGCGATAGACGCCAAGGACCAGGCCCTGCTCAAGGAGGAGCTGGGTGATCTCCTTTTGCAGCCGGTCTTCCACGCCGCCATCGCCGAGGAAAACGGCGACTTCACCATGGACGAAGTGCTCGACGCCATCAACGAGAAGCTGGTGCGCCGCCACCCGCACGTCTTCGGAGACCTGGTGATCGAAACGAGCGAGGCGCAGGTGCAGAACTGGGAGAAGATCAAGAGCCAGGAGAAGAAGGTGGAGAGAAAATCGGCACTCTCCGGTATCCCTCCCCACCTGCCGGCCCTGATGCAGGCGCACAAGATCACCGAAAAGGCGGCGCGGGTCGGATTCGACTGGGAGCACACGGACCAGGTGTTCGCCAAGGTGATGGAGGAACTGCACGAATTCGAGGAGGCGATGCTTTCCGGGGACCAGCAGGAGATGGAGGCGGAACTGGGAGATCTGCTCTTCGCCATCGTCAATCTGGGGCGCTTCCTATCCATAGACCCGGAGGACGCGCTGAGAAAGACGATCCAGCGCTTCACCAAGCGCTTCGAACACGTGGAGCAGACGCTGCACGCCCGTGGTAAGGCGCTGCCGGATTCGACCCTGGAAGAGATGGACCAGCTCTGGGAAGAAGCCAAGAAACTGGAAAAACACTAATCTAGTTGATATTTTTTCCGGACCAAACTCTTATCCACACTTTTTGTGGATAAGCTGTGGAAAACGATGTTGACAAATAAATAAACCTGCGCGTTTTAAGCACTTTCCGCGTTCTGCATAAATATTGGCCACACCCGGATCTCCTGTGAGATCAACCACTTAGACTTCCACATGAAGAATCAAGCGTTTACGCGCTAATCAAAATTAAGTCCAGCTAATTAGCCTTGCACTCCGGTGGAAATCCTGTGCAAAACCCCGCCGCAACGCCCCTTAAACACGCCGCTGCCGCTCAAAACGACACCTTCCATCACCAGGAGTTCCCGCTTCGAAGCGACCCCGCCGGGCGCGGTAAATCCGGTCATCACACCGGACGCTCCCACTACCCTGTGGCAGGGGATCAGTATCGGTAGCGCGTTATTCGCCATGGCGCCTCCGACGGCCCTTGCCCCTCTGGGCGAACCGCAGGCGGCCGCGACCTCCTGGTAGCTTGCGACCTTGCCGTAGGGAATCCCGGCGACGCACCGGTACACCGCGACCTGGAACGGGGTGAACCCCTGCAGCTCCAGTGGGAGGTCGAAAGATACTGGTTCCCCCGCGAAATAGCGTGCCATGAGCTCAGCCGCGACGCGGGTCAGCGTGCTCTCTTGCACCGCCTCAGGATGCAGTTCTGCGGCGAGTTCCAGGGCGTCGCCGGCGCAGGCGCAGCCGAAGGGGAGGTGATGGGCCACAAGCCCGTTGTCGTTGGCGGCCAGCACCCCGAAGCCGCAAGGAGCCTGGTAGATCGAGCGGAAAGTTGCAGTCGCATGGTTCTTCTTCATTTTCTGAGCACCTTTTTCCTGATCAGTCCCACGATGTCGGTTGCCTCTTCGCAGCGCAACAGATGCGCTGTGACGAGGAAAATTGTCATCCCGGCCGCGACAGCCGCGCCAAGGACCCCTCCCTTCAAAAGCCGCCCCCCCGTCTGCGACCAGTCGATTGACTGCATGATCCAGTAGGCCGCGCCCCCCATGGGGACGGAGGCGGCAACCCCTTTTACCCCTGCAGCCAGGATCGCCCGCCCGCCGAATGGACCTACCTTCTTGCGCAAGAACCAGAGCAGGAGCAGCATGTTCCCCAGTGCGGAGAGGGACGAGGCGAGAGCGAGCCCCCCGTGCTGCAGAGGCCCCATCAGTGCGAGGCTGAAGGCGAGGTTGAGCAGAAAGGCGCAGAAAGCCGTATAAACCGGCGTCTTCGTGTCCTTCAGGGCATAGAAGGCGGGGACCAGCACCCGCACCAGCGCCACGAAGGCGAGCCCGAGTGAGTAGTAAAGAAGCGCGAGGCCGCAGTTGACAGCCTTGGCGTAGTCGAAGGCGCCCCCCATGAAGAGCAGCGAGAATATCGGGGTGGCGCAGATCATCAACCCGACCATGGCGGGAATGGTGATAAAGAGGGTGAGCCTGACCCCGTAGGAGAGCGATTCCTTGAGCGCGTCCATATCCCCAGCAGCGGCCTGCCTGCTCATCGATGGAAGCACGGCCTGCGCCACCGATACGGTGAAGATCCCCTGGGGGAACTCGAAGAGCCTTTGCGCATAATAGAGATAGGAGACGCTCCCCTCGGGAAGGAGCGACGCGAGAATCGAGCCGACGGTTATGTTGAGGTAGTAGACCCCGACGCCGAAGATGGAGGGGCCCATGAGCAGGGTGATCCTCTTCAGCGCGGGGTGGGAAAGGTTGAAGTCGGGTCTGATCGGGAATCCCATCCGGTAGAGCACCGGGAGCTGCAGGATCAGCTGCAGTACGCCGCCGATGAGCACCCCTATGGCAAGCGCCACGATGGGGACCTGGAACTGGTTGTGCAAAAGCACCGCCGACAGGATCATGGCGATGTTCAGGAACACGGTCGAGATGGCCGGGGTGAAGAAGTGGCGCAGCGTGTTCAGTATGCCCATGCAGAGGGCGACCATGCTCACGAAGAAGATGTAGGGGAACATGAGCCGGTTCAAGAGGATGGTCACCGACAGCTTTTCCGGGTTCGCAGCGAAGCCGGGGAACATCAGCTGCACGAGCTGCGGCGAGAAGATGATCCCGGCGATGGTGATCGCCGCCATCACCATGGTAAGGGCGGTGAAGCAGACGTTCGCCAGGGCGCGGGTTTCTTCCTCCCCCCTGGTTGCGTGCCACTCTGAGAAGGTGGGGACGAAAGCCGAGGTAAGTGCCCCCTCGGCGAAGAAGCGGCGCAGCATGTTGGGGATCTGGAACGCCGCGAAGAAGGCGTCCGTGTACATCCCCGCGCCGAAGAGTCGGGATACCACCATGTCGCGGACCATCCCCATGATGCGGGAAAGCATGGTCGCGGCACCCAAAACGCCGGCGGCGCGGGCTATGTTCTTCTTTTCTGACAAACAACCTCCTACGTCTCAAGCAAAGACGCGGACAAAATCAAGAGAGGCTCAAGCCTTGCTTTGCGTCGTACGCCTTTGCGCGACCTGCTTTATGCCTTTGTTTCCAACTGCCGGAAGTACTCCTCGCGGCAGAAATTCTCCACATCGACCATGCTCCGAAAGGCCTCCGCGAACCCCGAACGACCCAGCGTGAAGACGCCGTGGCCGTAGACGATGGCGGAGCCGCTCGCACCTATGACCGGCGGAACGCGCTTGGCGAGTCCTCCCGCCCCGATCTCCCCCGCCACCACAGGCGTGCCGCCTAGGTCCCGCACGTGGGGGCACTCCTTCCAGCAGTCCTTGATGGCGCACTCCGTCTTCCTGTCGCAGAGCATGCTCATGATGACGGCGAACTTCGGGTGCCCGTGCAGGATGACCCTGGCCCCGGTCTCTTCGAAGATCTTCCGGTGGGCCAGGAGCTCGCTGGAGGCGGTGATGCCGGTAGTGGAGGAATTGTCGGCCGGCACCGGGTCGATGCATCCCCTGAGCTCGTCCAGGCTCGCCGCGGTCTGCGAGATGTAGATCAGCTCTCCCGCTTGAGCCGAGATGTTGCCGAAGAAGGAATCCACCAGCCCCCGCTCGACCGTGTAGCGCCCCACCCGCTCGATCTCGTCCAGAATCTCTTCCTTATTGAGGGAAAGGGAGTCACGGAAGTGAAGCCCCTCCGCGGAAAGGGGCCTCAGCCACTCGTTTTTGAAACTCTCGAACGCTTCGCGCTCCCCGGGGAGCTTGAACCCTTCGCTGAGAAGGTCCTGAAGGTATTTGACGAACGTGGAATGGAACACCGAGGAATAGTTGATGAAAGCCTGCTCCACCGTGATGGCGCCGACCGCTACGATCCCCACCCCCTCGACGATGACCCCCTTGCGGGTTCCCAGAAGGCGGGCGAGTTCCGGCGCCGCGTCGCCGGAGAGGTCATCCCGGCGCAGAAACGGGATGTCGTGCAGGAAGGTGCGGGTCTCGGTGTCCTGCGGCAGGATGAAGGATTCCCCCTCCCCCGCCCGCTTTATCAGGAATTCCGCGAAGGGAAGCGAGGGGCGCGCGACAACGAGCGCCAGGGAGTTCAGGCGCGACAGCGTGTTGCCGGCGAGCTTCGCCAGCTCCGGGTTCCCGCTTGCTATCAGCACGTCGTCCTGCGCCGCGATGGCGATGGCGCCGGGAGCGGCGGAGCGGTCCGCCAAGAGCTTCCCGATGTATTTCTCGATCTGGTCTTTCATGACTTAGGTTCCCGCCTTTTCAGGGGAGCTTTTGGAGGAAAGAGGCATCGGCAAAGGTGCCGTCCGGGGTGAGCCCTCGGATACGGTAATACTTCTGCAGCTCTTCCTGGAAACGCCCGCGGTCAAGGGGCGGGATCTCGATCCCCTCCCCTGCCGAACCGGGCTCGGTGTAGAACCGCTCGGGCAAGAGGTCGTCCTTCATGCTGAAGCCGTTCGCGCAGTTGTAGAACCGCTCGGTGAGGTAGATCCGCTCGCCGATCTCTTTCAGCTGCTCCGGGCCGTACTCTACCCCGGTGACCGCGGAGAGGAGTTCGCCGTACTCCTCAAGGGTCGCGCCGAAGAAGGCGAACTTGCAGGCGACCAGCGAGTCGACCGCTGCGTTCACGTCCTCGGCGATCTTGATGATGCGGGCCTTCCCGGAGAAGGAGAAGCGGTCGGTCGGGACCGGCTTTCTCAGTATCTCGTGGGAGATGGGGTAGGCGCGCAGGTGGCACCCCCCCCGGTTGGAGGTGACGTAGGCGAGCGCCATGCCGTAGGCGCCGCGCGGGTCGTAGGCGGGAAGCTCCAGCGATTTCACGCTCATGGAGAGCCCGGGGTTGCCCAGGGCCTCGGCGGCCCTGCGGGAGCCCAGGCTGAGGAGCTCACCGTCGCCGCGCCGGAAGGCCATGTCAGAGAGGAGCCGGTCCACCTCCGCGGGGTCAGGGAAACGCCCCCTCGCCTCTCCAAAGGCGGACAGGGTCGCTGCGGCCGAGATGGTGTCGAGCCCCAGCTCGTTGCAAAGCGTGTTGGCCTTGACGATAGCGTGAAGATCCGAGATGCCGTTCAGGGCGCCGAAGTGGTTAACCGTCTCGTACTCGGGGAGCGGCTCACCCTTGGCGCTTGCCTTCTTGCACTGGATCGGGCAGCCGTAGCAACCTTCCTTCCTGGCTCCGCACTCCTTGCGGATGGCGGGGCCGGAGTAGTTCGCCGACTGCGCGAAGAAGGTCGACTTGAAGTTCTCCGTGGGCGCCATGCGCCGCTGGGCCATGAGGTCCACCAGCGCCGGGGTGCCGTACTCGGCGATCCCCAGTTCGCCGAAGATGACAGGAGAGGCGCGGAACAGGCGCATGACGTCTGCGCGGGCCGCGTCGAAGCGCTCCCGGTCGGCAATCCCGGTCACGCCTTCCCCCTGCACCGTAATCGCCTTCAGCAGCTTGCCACCCATGACGGCGCCGAGCCCTCCCCGACCGATGGAGTTCCCTTCCCCCATCATGATGTTGGCGAAGAGGACGCCGTTTTCCCCGGCGGGGCCGATGGCGGTCACGCTGCCGCGCGCTTTCAGGGCGGCCACCGTTTCCCGCACCCCCTTGCCCCAGAGCTCGCCCGCCGCCACGATCTCGGCGCGGTCGCCGTCGATGGAGAGGACCGAAGGTTTAGCGCTCCTGCCGGTGATGAAGACGGCGTCAAGCCCAGCGGCCTTGAGGCGCCAGGCGAAGCGCCCGCCGGCGGAGCAGTCGTAGATGGTGCCGGTGAGCGGTGAGCGGGAAACGCAGGCAAGCCGCGCCGCGGTGGGCGAGTTGGTGCCGCAGAGCGGGCCGACGGCGAAGATGAGCGGCATCTGGGGGTCGAAGGGGTCGAGGCGGAAGGATTCCCGCATCAGCCTTACCCCGAGCCCGCGCCCGCCGAGGTAGGCGTGCAGGATCTCGGTCGGGATTTCCCTGCGTTCGCAGGTGCCGCTGGTTAAATCGACGTGCAGTAATTTTCCGGTCCAGCCGAACATAAGAACCTCAAAACCTGTAGCCATGGAGGGCACGGAGGGAACCAAGGAAAGAGAGCTGGTTTTCTCTGTGACCGCCTTGGCTTTTCCCCTGTGACCTCTGTGATCCGCCGTTGAGACTTAAAGGTATTCCGTCTTTCCCCTGCGCTCCAGTTCCTCTACCACCTTCTTCACGTCCTGTGCCGCGGACTTGGCGCAGACCAGGAGCGCGTCGGGGGTGTCCACGACGATCAGGTCCTGGACGCCCACCAAGGCTACCATTTTGCCGTTGCCGTAGGCAAGACACTGATTGGAGCCGACAGAGACGGAACCCTTGGCGGCGATGACGACATGGCCGTCTTCACCGGGCTCGATCACCTCGGGGAGCGCGCTCCAGGACCCGACGTCGCTCCAGCCGAAGGAGGCGGGTATCACCTGCACGCTTTCGGCTTTCTCCATGACGCCGAAGTCGATGGACTCCCCCTTGATGCTGCCGTAGATCTCCGCTATCTGCGGCTTAAGGTCGGCGAGCTCCCACACGTCCGAGTCGAAGCTGAGCTTTGCCAGGGCGCCGGAAAGTTCCGGCATGTAGCTCGCGATCCGGTCCAGGATGGTGCAGGCCCCCCAGACGAACATCCCGGAGTTCCAGTAGAAACGGCCGGTCTCCAGAAACTCCAGGGCCCGCTCCAGGTTCGGCTTCTCGACGAAGCGCTTGACGTCTACCGCCACACTGCCGCCTGCGGCCGCCGCCTCTATGTAGCCGTAGCCGGTCTCTGGCCGGGTCGGGGTGATACCCAGCGTCACCAGGCTCCCCGTTTGGGCTACCCCACTTGCCTGTTGCAGCGTGTCGCGGAAGGTATCTTCGTCCAGGATGTAGTGGTCGGCGGGAAGCACGGCCATGACGCCATCGGGATCGAAGCGGGCAATGATGGAGGCGGCAAGGCCGATGGCCGGGGCGGTGTTGCGTCCCACCGGCTCCTCGATCACGTCGACCGGTACCTCTTCGATGTAGGCGAGCTGGTTCCTGGTCTCGGCCGCCTGCAGCGCGTTGGTCACCACCAGTATCCGCTTCGGCTTGAGCGGCAGGACCCGCTCCACCGTCCTTTGCAGCATCGACTTTCCGCCGAAGACGGACATGAGCTGCTTCGGCGTGCTCTTGCGGGAAAGGGGCCAGAACCTGGTGCCGGAACCACCGGCCAGTACCACTATGTACATCGTCTCCTCCTGTGGCTTTTACTTAACCTGCGAAGATCTCCAACTAAGCCATGAGCGTAATCAGGGAGTACCAGCATCTCCCCCCCTCCCGGCCTCCCCCTCCAGGGGAGGAGCTTGCGCGGGCGGCTAAGCTCTCAATTTAATGCCGGACGGCCTTGCCAAACCGGCGGCCGATCCGCTCGACCGCGGCGGCCGGCACGAAGGCGAATAGGCTGAGCATCGCCCCCATCTTGGCGGCACCGCGAAGGTCAGGGTCGGGAAACGCCTCCCCCGCCACGAAGAGCGCCACGGTGAAACCTATTCCAGCCAACAAGCCAGTGGCGAGAAGCTCGCGCAGCCCCATCCCGGCGGGAAGCGGGAACCCTATGCCGCGCCCCAAAAGGGCGAAGGAAACGATCCCCACCACTTTCCCTCCCATGAGCGAAGCGAGGACAAGCCAGGTGGCAGTACCGACCGAGCCGAAGGAGACGCCGGCGTTGACCAGCCCGAAGACGAAGAGTCCCAGGTCGACGAACAGTTTCCAGTCGTGCTCGAAGCGGGAGAGCGGGGTGTGGTCGGCGGGGTCCAGTTCGAAGATATGCGACGTTTCGCTGGAGGGATGCGGCAGGAATGGGATGACGAAGACCAGGGCCAGGGCCGGGTGCAGATGCGCCAGGAAAAGCCCGGACCAGCTCAGCACCCCGCCGAGGACGAGGTAGGGCCAGTAGCTGGTCACCCTCCGCAGGCGAAGCCCGTAGCAAACGGCCATAGCCGCCAGGGTGAGCAAGAGCCAGGCAGGTGCAGCCGGGGTGTTCGGATCGCCGTAGAAAACCGCGATGATCGCGAGCCCCAAAGCGTCGTCGGCTATGGCGAGAAGCAGCAGAAAGGATATGGCGGGGTGTCCCTTGCCAAAGATGAACCGGGCGGCGAGCCAGGCGAGCGCGATGTCGGTGGCGGTGGGAATGCCCCACCCGCGGGCGAGCTCAGGAGCGCCGAACCACAGGTTCAAGATCAGGTAGACCGCCACAGGCCCGAGCACCCCGCCGGCGGTAGCCAAAAGCGGATTCACCGCGCGCTTCAGCGGATGCAGGTCCCCTCCGGGAAGGCAGCTCTGGGTGATCTCTACTGCCGCCATGCCGAAGAAGAAGGTCATGAACAGGTCGTTGGTTATGAAATGGAGGGAAAGACCTGCCAGGAAGGGGTCGTGCAGGAGGTGGTGGTACTGCTCCGGCGCGATGTTGGCCCAGGCGAGGGCAAGGACGACGCCTGCCACCAGCGGCAACGAGAATTCCTGCAACAGGCTCAGCTGTTTTCTCATTTAAAGGGCCGGGTTGTTAGGGTCGACGCTCTCCTCGACGCGCTGGTAGTCGTCCTGGAACCGGACGATATCGTCCTCGCCCAGGTACTCGCCGCTTTGCACCTCGATGATGATCAGCGGGATCACCCCCGGGTTTTCCAGGCGGTGGCTCGCACCGATGGGGATGAAGGTGGACTCGTTGATGTTGACGATACGGACGCTGCCGCCGCAGGTGACCTTGGCCGTGCCTGATACGACGATCCAGTGCTCGCTTCTGTGGTGATGCTTCTGCAGCGACAAGCGCTGGCCCGGCAGGACTTCGATGCGCTTGATCTTGTAGCCGCTGTTCTCGTCCAATACCGTGTATGTTCCCCAGGGACGCTCTCCGCGCTCCATATTCCCTCCAGATGTTTTTTCTGCTACCGTGCCGGCCGCTGTTCCAGGTACCGCTCCAGGGCTTGCTGCCAGGGCTGTAGCGTTACCCTCGCGTCCTGCGCGAGCTTGCTGCAATCGAGCGTCGAGTAGAGCGGGCGCGGCGCGGGGCGCCCAAGCTCCTGCGTGCTCATGGGGTTCACCTTGATGTCCAGGCCCGCCAGGCGGAAGATCTCCTTGGCGAAGCCGTTCCAGGAGACGGAGCCGGAGTTCGCGGCATGGTAGGTCCCCGAGCATCCCTTCTCCAGGAGCGCCTTGACGGCGAGGGCGAGATCGTAGGCCCAGGTGGGGGAGCCTACCTGGTCGTCCACCACCGAGAGTTCGTCCTTCTCTGCCGCAAGCTTAAGCATGGTCTCCACGAAGTTCTTCCCGCCGTGGCCGTAAAGCCACTGGGTCCTGACGATCAGGTGGTCGGGGTTGAACCAGGCGTTCATCTCGCCTGCGAGCTTGGACTCGCCGTAGATGGAAAGCGGCGAGGCCAGGTCGTCCTCCAGGTAGGGGGCGCCCTTCTTGCCGTCGAAGATGTAGTCGCTGCTGACCTGGACCAGCTTGGCCCCTATCTCCTTGGTCCCCAGCGCCAGGTAGGCTACCCCTTCGCCGTTGACCTGCATGGCCTTTTCAACCTCGGTCTGACAGCCGTCGACATCGGTGTAGGCGGCGGCGTTGATGACGATGCGGGGCTTGAGGGTGAGCAGCACCCGCTGCACCGAGACGAGATCGGTGATGTCGATGTCGTCGATGTCGACCCCGCGCGCGGCGTCGCCGAAGACCTTCATCAGTTCCTGCCCCAGCATCCCTTTGCTGCCGACCACTAGTATCATCAGTTCCCCCGCCCCCTGTACCTTTTACTGCTGCCCGTACTGTTTTTCGTAGTATTCGCGATAGGCGCCGGAAACGACTTCCTCGACCCACCCCTGATTCGCCAGGTACCAGTCGATGGTCTCGGCGATGCCGCACTCGAAGGTGTAGCTCGGTTCCCAGGAAAGCTCTCGCTTGAGCTTCGAGGCGTCGATGGCGTAGCGCCGGTCGTGCCCCTTGCGGTCCTTGACGAAGGTGATCAGCCCCCTGCTCTCGCCTGCGGGACGCTCGAGCCTTTGGTCCATGAGGTCGCAGACCAGATTCACGATGTCTATGTTCTTCCACTCGTTGTTGCCGCCGACGTTGAAGATCTCCCCCGGTTTTCCCTGCTTGAGCACCCGCTCGATGGCGGCGGAGTGGTCCTTCACGTGCAGCCAGTCCCGCACGTTCAGCCCGTCGCCGTACACCGGCAGCGGCTTCTTTTTCAGGATGTTGTGAATCATGAGGGGAATCAGCTTCTCCGGAAAATGGTAGGGCCCGTAGTTGTTGGAGCAGCGGGTGTTCAAAGTGGCGAGGCCGAAGGTCTCGGAGTAGGCGCGGACCAAAAGGTCCGCCCCCGCCTTGCTGGCCGAGTAGGGGGAGTTGGGCGCAAGCGGAGTTTCCTCGGTGAAATACCCCTGTGCGCCGAGGCTGCCGTACACCTCGTCGGTCGAGACCTGCAGGAAGCGGAAACCGGGCACGCCCTCGGCGTGGAGGCGACTCGCCTCGAGGAGCGTCTGGGTCCCGAGGACGTTGGTTCTCACGAAGATGTCGGGGCCGATGATGGAACGGTCGACGTGGGATTCGGCGGCGAAATGCACCACGGCGTCCACCTGCTCTTCGGCCAAAAGCCCCGCCACCAGGCGGGCGTCGCAGATGTCCCCTTTCACGAAGCGGTAGTCAGGGTTACCCTCGACGGCGGCCAGATTCTTCAGGTTCCCGGCGTAGGTCAGAAGGTCCAGGTTCACGACCCGGCACCCCGGGTTCCCCGCCATGAAGTGGTTTATGAAGTTGGAACCGATGAACCCGGCGCCGCCTGTCACCAGGAGCGAAGTCGGGGTGAACAAATCCTGCATGGAGCCTCCGAAGCCAAGCCGTTTGCCGGCCGGCCTTACTAGCCGCTTCTTTCAGTCGGCCTTCCTTGATACACCGGAAAAGACAGGCGTGTCAACTTCTCCGCGGTATGCGCCAACAGGGGAAGATGCAACGAGCGCCGGTGGCGGAAGTCTGTCGCTGCCAGGTAATCTAGAATGCCCGCATGGGGCCGAGCGAACCTATTCCGGCCAGCGTGAAGTTGACGCTGAACTGCTGCTCCCCGGGGACGTTGCGGCTGCTGACCCGGTCGCTATAGGTGAAGGTAACGCTCCAGCACTGGCGCCGGTACTCGACCGCGTAGCGGGACTCCAGAAGCTTTCCGCTGTCCGCGGAATAGCGCCACAGCATGTCGGTCGTGATGTCCCTTGCTGCGGGCAAGGTGAAGCCGGCCTCGAGGTAGTCGACTTCCCCGCGGCTGTGGCGGTATCCCAACTTCGCCTTGTCACGCCCCTCTCCCTTCAGCTCGATAACCGTATTTGCCGTCGAGATACTGCTGTCAGTCGTGTTGTATCGGGTATCGATGGCCACCGAGAGTCGCTGCACCGGAGTGATCACCCCCTCCAGCATCAGGTCCGTGAGCCGGTGCCCCTCGTCCACCAGGGTGAGAAGGTCTCGACGCTGACCGGAAAACCAGTACCCCTGGGAGAGCTTCAGGTAGAGAAGATCGCGGTACTCGGGAACCCCGTCGGGCTCTGCGTACTTCCGGGTCACCACGTTGGTGAGCGACCACCTGGCGGCATTTTGCCCGAGCACCCGGTCGTCGTAATCGAAGAAGGGAAGGTCCTCGTCATGCCGCTGCTGTACGAAGCTGTACTCGACCGCAGGGATCAGAAGGTGCCGCAGCCGTCCGTCGTACACCCGCTCCAGTGGCAGGGAAAGCGTTCCCCCTGCATCCGCCTGCCCCAGCTGCCGCCACCCGGTTTCGCTTTCCTCCCCTTGCGCGTTGTACATGCGCTGCTGATAGCCTCCGTAAAGGGAGAAGTCGAGGAAGCCGGCGGGCTTGGCGTACCAGGCGAGCCGGGGGTGCAGCTGCAGGCGCTGGCCGGTGGCTCCCGCCTCCCGCTGGAAGTTGGTGAACCGGCTATCCATGGAGAAGTAAGCCGGCCCCACCTTCTCGCCGGCCTCGATGAAACCGACAGTGGGGAGCCTTTGCAAGGTGGCGTCGTTGTTGGGGGCCTCGAGGTCGTCGGTGTAGCGCAGCTCTCCGAACAGGGCGCTACGCTCCCAGCGCTGGTCGAAGGAGACCGTCGACTCAAGGTACTGCCGGTTGTACTCTCCGGAAAGCTCGCCGTAGTCCAGGAAATAGCGGCGGTCGGTGATGAGATGGATGTTGGAGGCCAGGGTGAGCCTCGGGGTGAGGAACTCCAGGTGCCGCTGGTCCACCTCGCCGCGGAACTCGGATTTCTGGGTATCGTAGATGCCGAAGGCCTGCAACCTCCCAGAGCTGCCGCGCGGCCTCAGGTAGCGGTAATCCACCCCTGCGCCGACTCCTCGGGAGCTTTCCAGGTCCAAGTCGAAGGTCGCCTCCTGGCTCGGATTTATGGCCCAGTAGTAAGGCTGGTCGTAATAGAACCCCTTCTTGGAGGAATAGCCGAGCCTGGGGAGCAAAAGGCCGGACTGCCTTTCGGTGTTGGCCGGGAAGATGAGGTACGGGGTGTAAAAGACGGGGACGTCGCCGGCGTAGAAGACGGCGTCCTTAGCGGTGGCGAAATCCTCAAGGGTGACCTTCACCTGCCTCGCCTCGAACCTCCAGCTGGGCTTGTCGCCGTCGCACGTGGTGAAGCTCCCCTTGGTCATCTTGTAGTCGGCGGGGCCCGTCTTCTCCAGGCGCTCCGCGCGCAACCGCATGTTAGACCTCTTGACGAAAAGCTCTCCGTTTAGAAGCACCCCCTCCTGGGACAAGAGGTTCAGGGAGAGGCTGTCCCCCTTCATGGTGTCGCCGCTGCGCTCAAGGAGCACGCCCCCCTGCGCCTGGGCCTCGCCGGTGAGCCGGCGGTAGACCACGCTGTCGGCGAGCAGGGAAAGCCCGTCCTGGGTGATCTGTACCTCTCCCTGGGCGCGGTAGACCTGTGTCGGGACGTCGACGGAAAGGTCGTCGGCTTTCAGCGTCACCTCTTTATCGACGGGGACGGCAGGCTCGCCCATCGCGGGGACCGCCAGTAACAGCAGGTATGTGAGAAGCCAGCCGGCTTTTGCAGCTTTCATTGCACTCCAAAAAAACGAGATCAGTGAGCAGTTATCTTTCCGCTGGACCTGCGCGGCAGCCCCCGCCCCTCGTCACCCCCGAAAGGGCTCGAAACGGCGCGCCAGCAGGTAGCCGCGGGCCTCGCCCACGGTGAAGAGGGAACCGCAGACCAGTATCAGGTCTTCGTCAAAAGCGGCGCTTTGCGCCTGTTCCAGCCCCTGCGTCACGGAACCTGCGTCCTGCGCCATCACTCCGGCGGCAAGGCAGAAGCGGGCGATCTCCTCGCCTGCAAGCGCCCTTTCCAGGGCGGGTGTCACGCAGAAAACTTCATCGGCCAGTGGAAGCAGCGGCCCCAGTATCCCGGAGAGTTCCTTGTCCCCCATCACCCCCACCACCACGAGGAGCCTCGCGCGCGGGATATCGGCGAGCGCCTCGGCGAGGGCCTCGGCCCCGGCCGGGTTGTGGGCGCCGTCCAAAAGCACGCGCGGCGCCCCTGGGAAGAGCTCCATCCTGCCGGGCCAGAAGGCGCGCGCAACGCCCGCCCTCATCGCCTGCGGCGGCAGCGGGAATCCGAGTCCCCCGAGAAGTTCGGCCGCAGCCAAGGCCAGCGCCGCGTTGGCGCTTTGGTAGCGCCCGTAAAGCCCGACCTCCATGCCGTCCAGCGTCACCCCGATGCCGCGGTAGCAGAGCCTGCGCTCCTGCCAGAAGGCGTCGAAGGACTCCTTCTGGCGGTACAGGGGGGAACCGATCTCCTCGGCGCGACGCGCGATCGCCGCCTCGGCCTCGGGGTGCTGGGAGGCCGACACCAGCGGGGCGCCCGGCTTGCAGATCCCTGCCTTCTCGCGGGCGATCTCCGCGAGGCTCCCCCCCAGGTACTCGGTATGCTCCAGCGAGACCGGCGCCACCGCGCAGAGGATGCCGTCCAGGGCGTTGGTTGCGTCAAGGCTCCCGCCCATCCCCGCCTCGAACACCGCGACCTCGACCCCCTTCTCCGCGAAGTACAAGACGGCCAGGGCGGTCACTATCTCGAAAAAGGTGCTCTCCGGCGGCGCGGCGGCCATGACGCGCGCGGTCAAGAGTACCACTTCTTCTTCGCTTATTTCGTTGCCGTCTATGCGGATGCGCTCGGTGAAGGAGATCAGGTGCGGCGAGGTGAAGAGCCCGGTCCGGTACCCTCCGGCGCTGAGTATGGAACTGAGAAAGGAGGCAGTAGATCCCTTGCCGTTGGTGCCGACCACGTGGACGCACCGGAACCGCTCTTGCGGATTTCCGAGCGCGGCAAGAAGCGGGGAGATCCGGGAGAGCCCCGGCTTCATCCCGAAACGCCCCAGGGCGTAGATGTGGCTGAGCGTTTCGGCGTAGGTCATGACAGGCGGGGATTATAGGTAAAGTGCATGAAAAAGTCCATAAAATAGGGGCCGGCGGACGGGCAGCGCACCGGGCCGGGCGAGTTGCATCGAGAGGCAAATCCCCCCTGCCCCCCATTCGCAAAGGGGGGAACGTACACCACGCATGGTCATTAATGGGAAGATAACGCTTGCTCCCCGGTTCCCCGATGAGCCTTCGCGCAGGGGGGAACCGGGGTTCTCCTGCAGCGCCTGTGTGCCGCAGCAAACAAAAAGGCGCCGGCCAGCCAACAGCTGATCCGGCGCCCGTGGTTCAGGTGACGCCTCCCTTTACGGCCGATAGAGCATCTTCAGGATGCTGGAGAGCTGCGCCTTCATCTTACTGCGGTCCACGATGACGTCGACCATGCCGTGATCCAGAAGGTACTCGGAGCGCTGGAACCCCTGGGGGAGTTTCTGTCTGATGGTCTGCTCGATGACGCGCGGCCCGGCGAAGCCTATCAGTGCCTTGGGCTCGGCCATGTTGATGTCGCCCAGCATGGCGAAGCTGGCGGTGACCCCGCCGGTGGTGGGGTCGGTGAGGATGGAGACGAAGGGAAGCCCCTCCTCGCGCAGTTTGGCCAGCGCCGCGGAGGTCTTGGCCATCTGCATGAGCGAGAGGATGCTCTCCTGCATGCGCGCGCCGCCGGAGGCGGAAACGATGATGCAGGGGGTACGCTCGGAAATCGCGCGCTCGATGCCGCGGGTGATCTTCTCGCCGACGACGCTCCCCATGGAACCGCCCATGAAGGAGAAGTCGAAGACGCAGATCTGCACCGGGGTCCCCTCGATGCGGCCGGCGCCGCAGATGATGGCGTCCTTGCTCCCTCCCTTGGCGAGCGCTGCGTCGATGCGCTCCTGGTAGCTCTTGGAATCCTTGAAGTCAAGGAAGTCGACCGAGACCACGCCCGCGTCGAATTCGGTGAAGCTCCCCTCGTCCAGGAGGATTTCCAGCCTCTTCCTGGAAGATACCCGGTAATGGTGGTTGCACTTGGGGCAGACGTTGAGGTTGCTCTCGATGTCCTTTGTATAGATCGTCTCGCCGCAGCTGACGCACTTAGTCCAAAGCCCCTCGGGGACCTTCACCCTGGGAGCCGGTCCCTTAGCCTTCGGCGGATTGTCTCTTTTAAACCAAGCCATATGTGCCCTCTTCTGGGGTAAGCCCCTATTGTTTTAAAAAGTCGTAAATCTGGCGCTGATTCTTACCAGATCGCACCAGCTATGTCAAACAAAACGGTAGATTTGGCAAGATAACCCGCCGAAATAAAAGCGGTTACTGCAGGGTCCCCTTCAGCACCCCTTGTTTTAGCGCGGCGACGAAGCCTCCCAGCTCTTTCAGGAGCTCGGCTCCCTGGTACTTCTCGAAATACTTGACCAGCGCGCTTCCCACCACCACGCCGTCGGCCATCCGTGCCACCTCTTGCGCCTGTTCGGGGGTGGAGATCCCGAAACCTACCACGAGCGGCAGCTCCAGGGCCCCGCGCACCTCGGTGACCCGGGCCGCCAGCGTGTCGGCCACAGCGCTCCTGGCGCCGGTGACGCCGGTGACGGAAACGTAGTAGATGAAGCCGCTCCCCTGGCGCCTGACGGACGCGATTCGGGATGCGTCGGAGGTCGGCGTGAGCAGGAATATGAGGTCGATTCCGCAGCTGTCGGTCGCTCCCTTGAGCTCCGCGGCCTCCTCCGGGGGAAGATCCACCACCAGCAGCGCGTCGACACCTGCCTGTGCCGCGTCGAAGGCGAAGCGCTCGGAACCGTAGGCGAAGATGGGATTGAAGTACCCCATCAGCACGATCGGGACCTGGGTCTTTTCTCTCAGCCTTGTCACCAGCTCCAGTATCGCCGGGAGCGTGGTGCCCGAGGCAAGGGCGCGGTCCGAGGAGAGCTGGATGGTCGGCCCGTCGGCCATGGGGTCTGAGAAGGGAACCCCCAGTTCGATCAGGTCGGCCCCCGCCCTCTCCAGTTCGAGCACCACCTTTTCGGTCGTTGCCAGGTCCGGGTCGCCGGCGGTGACAAAGGTCACCAGCGCCTTTTCGCCCCGCTCTTTGAGACTTGCAAACCTATCTGAAATCCTGCCCATCAGGTTCCTCCTTTTGGTGAAAATCGCACGCCGGAACAGGTGAGGGCCGCAGCGGCCCATCCGGACAGCAGATTATTTAACGAAAAAACCGGGAAACTGCAAAAACAAAAAGTCCCCCTGAAGAAAAAGGGGGATGCGGATGGGGCTCTCTGGGCGGGTGAAATCCCCAGCCCCCGCGGGGAGGGCTGGGAAGGTTGCCGGTTTGCCTGGGGAAGGAATTCAGATCCTGAACGCTTCCACTTCCTTTTTCAAAAGCTCGGTCTGGCGGAACAGCTTGTAGACCGCCTCGTCCATGACCCGCGTCGCCTCGAGGTTCGCGTCGGTCGCCTGCTGGATGTCCTCCACCGAGACCACGATCTGCTCGCTGCCGCGGGTCTGCTCGTCGCAGGCGCGCTTTATGTGGCGGATCATCTCGGTGATGCTCTCGGTGGACTGGGCGATCAGGTTACCGACCTTGTTCTGCTCGCGGGTGGAGGAGAGCACCTGGGAGGTGAGCCCCTTCATGTGCTCCACCGCTCCCATGATGAGCTCGCTCCCCTGCCCCTGCTCCTTGGTCGCCTTGGCGATCTGCGCCACCATCTCGGAGACCTGCTCCATCGCCTCGCGGATCATCTGGCTTCCCTTGGCCTGCTCGACCGTGGTGCGGGCGATCTCCCCCACCTGGGCGGTAGCCTCGTTGACCCCGACGACGATCTTCGCCAGCGCCTCGCCCGATTTCTGGGATAGGAGCTCCCCGTCACCGATGGAGCGCTCGGCCTGGTCGATCGCCTCGACGGCCCTGCGGGTCTCGTCCTGGACCGCCCGGATCACCTGTGAGATCTCGCGGGTGGAACTGGAGGTGCGCTCGGATAGTTCCTTGATCTCGTCCGCCACGACGGCGAAGCCCTTGCCGTGCTCGCCGGCCTGGGCCGCGATGATCGCCGCGTTCAGCGCCAGGAGGTTGGTCTGCTCGGCCACCTCGTCGATGACCGACAGGATGTCGCCGATGTCCGCGGCACGCTCGGACAGGGTGGCTATCACCTCGCTGGTGATCAGGGAGGCGCGCTTTATCTCCTGCATCCCGTTGATCACCGCCTCGACCGCCTCGCGGCCGGTCTCGGCGTCCACGCGCACCGCCTTGGAGATCGCCGCGGTCTCGTTGGCGTTTCTCTCGACCTGCTTGATGGAGCTGTCCATCTCCATCACCGAGGAAGCGGTGGCGGTGGATACCTCCATGAGGCTCACTACGCCGTTGCCCACCTGCTTGATGGAAGCGCCCATCTCCACGATGGAGGAGCTGACCTCGTTCACCGACAGGGCCAGGTTCTCCATGTTCTGGACCACCTCCTCGACGCTCGAGGCCATCTCCAGGATCGAGGAGGAGCTCTCGGAAGCCGAGATGGAGAGGGAATCGACGCCGTGGGCGACCCCTTTCACCGAGGTGGTGATCTGCACGATGGCTGCGGAAGTCTTGGAGACGCTTTCCGCCTGGGTCTTGGCCGAAGCGACCACGGAGTGCGAGGCCTGGGCCATGGTGTCGGAGATCCCGGCCAGTTCCGCCGCGGAGCGGAGCACCTTCCCGATCATGCCGGAGAGCTTGTCCACCATCTCGTTGAAATTGCTTCCCAGCTTGCCGATCTCGTCGTGCGAGTCCAGCGAGGTGGTCGCGGTGAGGTCGCCCTCGGCCCCGCGGTTCACCGCTTCGCCGATGGCGCTGACCCTGGAGACGATGTTGCGCGTGATCATGATGCCGAGGGCCAAGGCCACGGCGACGGCCAGAAGAATTACCACCGCGAAGGTGACCCCTGCGGACTTCTGGATCTCGGTCACCTGGGCGTTGGCCTGGTTCATCTGGTTACCGACCTCCACCAGGATGTCGTCCAGATCGGCCTTCGCCTTGTCGTTGGCCTCGGTGATCGCCTCGTTGGCCAGCTGGTTCAGCTTCTCGTCGGCCAGCGCGTCCTTGGCTGCCTGGTTCAGCACCCCGGGGGTTACCCCCTTGAAGAGCTGCTCCTTTCTGGCGATAAGCTCGTCCGCCACCTGCTCGAAGGCGGCCCAGCTAACCAGGAATTCCCTGGTCCGCTTCTCCACCACGCTCCCCTTTGCCGCCGGAAGCACGCCGAGCTTCTTGTTCCCGTCCAGGATGATCTGCGCCTGGCTCAAGAGGGTGTCCCGCTTCATGCGGTAGTCCTCGACGTATTCCTCCACCTTATCGGGGTCGGTACGCACCAGCGCAGCCTGCATCAGGCTCACGTGGCAGTACTTCTGGGTCACCCCCATGAGCAGCACCAGCTTCTGCTGCTTGGAGAGCTGCTCCAGGATGGTCTGGATCTGTCCGCCGACCCTTTTCATGCCCAGCGCGCCGAAACCGCCGGTGAACGCGACCAAAAGGGCCATGATCAGGAAGGCGATTATCAGCCGGGTACGCAGCGTGAGGTCTTTCATCGCGTTATTGCCCCGCTTCGCTCAGGAGGTAGTTCATCAGGTCGACCGTGGCCTTCACTTCCGGCTTGGACATGTTGGAGTCGGGCTTTCTGAGCATCTTGATGCCGTAGGCCTTGGTGGCGCTGCGGTCGAAGGGCTGCCCCGAGATGGGGGCGACGCCGGTCTGGATGGCGACGATGGTGCGCTCCAGGGTGTGGCACTTGACGCACCTCACTCTCATGATGTCGTAGTTCGCCTTCATCGCCGGCGGGTAGGAGGAGGGGTCGAGGCGCATGGCGTCCCCCCTGCCGACGACTTTGAGCCCGGCATGGGCAGTGGTTGCGGTCGCTGCGATAATAAGCGTGGTGACGAGGAACTTTTTCATTTTCTTTTTAAATCCTCCCGACGGTGAATAAACGGCGGCAATACCGCCATCTTTGGTTTTCTTCGGCGTCCCCGCTACAAACTGAAGGCGAGAGAGGCGAAGGCTGTGTTGCTGTTTCCTTCCGGCGCATTGCTGCGGATGTATTCCAGGGAAAGCTTCAAGTTCTGCAGCGGGGAGTAGGCCAGCGCGGGGATGAAACGCTTGGTCCCCCCCTCGCCGGTGTCCAGGTGCTCGTAGCGGAAGAGCGGTACCAGGTTGATTGGCGCCCCCAGGTAGTACTCGCCTTCCAGCGTGTACGCCCGGCTGTCGACCTCCCGCCGCGCCACGGAGAATGTCGGGTTGGAATCCCTGCCGAAGCTGCCGCTCCCCTTCAGGTGCAGCCGCTTGTAAAGGATGTCGGCCTCGGCGCCGATGCGGCGGAAGTTGTTGAGGTTCTGGGCGATGCCGTTGTTGATCTCGCCGTTTTGCCCCCAGTAGCCAAAGACGCCGCAGGTGACGGACAGGAAGTCCCAGACGCTGTCGCTTTCAAGATCCACCTCGGGCTCCTCCCCTTTCAGGTTGGTCCCGCCGAACTTGTAGGAAATATGCCCGTAGCCGTCCTCCCGGTCCTGGCCGTCCCTGTCGACGACCCCTGCCGCGACGAACAGGCGGTTGCCCACCACCGCGTTCAGTTCCACCCCGTCCTCGGTCGCGTCGCTGCTGAAGGGCGAAATGCCCACCAGGTAGGTGGTGGAGGCATAGGACGGAACGGGGAGGATGCGGTTGCTCTTCTTCCAAAGCGACAGTTTGGGCTCGAAACGCCCCACCTTGAGGTTCACCGGCGAGTCTAGCGCGTGGCGCCAGACGAAGAACAGCTCGTCGATGTCGGGATCGTTGTTGGGCGGGTTGTTGGTGTTGCTGGCAGGGGTAAACGGCGCCGAGGTCGTGTGGAACCCACCTTGGGAATAGAGGTTGTAGGTGGCGAAGAAGCCTGCCACGTCCCGGAAAGAGCCGCCGGCGTGCAGCGTCAGAGACCTCGTGGAGAGGTTGAGCTTGTTGCCGTCGAAGGCGTCGTCGTCATAGGCCAAGTCGGCGGTCGCGGTGAGAGAGATGGGGACGTACTGGGGCAGGCCCGAGATGGTTGCCCATTCGTTGCCGGCCGGTTCGCCCCCTTGTGCCCCGGCGCTGGGCTGATTCGCGCCTTTTTTCTTGTGGGGCCAGACGTAGCTGTTCTTGAGGAAGGCGTCACCGAATTCGTTCAACTCCGGGTATATCGTGTGGCAGGTGGAGCACTCGGTCTTGTGTTGCCGGCTGAAGGCGGGTATCGCGTCGGCGTTTTCGGGAACAAGCAGAGGCGAAAGAACAAAGCCCAGGGTGAGCATGGCAGCTGCTGTTTGTCTCTTTAAGAACATGTTCGTCTCCTGCAGTATTAAAAAAATCAAAGTCAGATAAAAATAAACTAATAAATAACAATTCGCCTTATTCAAAAAATTGCATAGAAAGCGCAGGAAGCAGCGAGAGTAGATTATTACAATATTGCAGATGTGAAGTCAACTTAACAAAAGGCTATGAGAGTAAAAGTCTCCGCCTTGTGAGCTAATCTTCATTTTTGACTACATTTTTATTCTGGGAAATGCTATAAGGTAGCGTCTAAAATTCCCGGAGGTCATGCTATGCAGCTAAAAACTCTCCTTTTCCTCATCCTCGTGCCGGTGCTTTTCACCGGTTGCGGCGGCGGTTCCAACGAGAACGGCGCGCCGACTTCGAAGCTTGCGGCATCCCAGGGATGCATGAATCTGAGCTGCCACGGCACCTGGACCTCCCCGGGGACGGGGGCGCTCATCGCCGACGAATGGCGCGCTTCCGCACATAACCTCAAAAACGGGGCGGGATGCGCCGACTGCCATGAGCCCCACGCCGGCCATCCCAACTCCTGTTCCCAATGCCACGGTGGCGGAAGCGGATTGGCGACCAAGAATCCCGACTCCACCGGCAAGTGCGGCAAATGCCACGGGCTGTCACATCCGCGCGACGTGATGGTGGCGCAGGCGCCGCAGCACTTCGGCAACATGACCGCGAGCCTTGGCAACAGCGGGTACCGCGCCAGCTACGTCAGCTCCAACTACGTGGGGAACTGCCGCAACTGCCACAACCCCCACGATCCCACTTCCGCCATCAACGTGAACCGAGACTGGGCCACGACCGGCCACGCCGACGTCCTGACAGGGGCGAGGACCAGGTACGACTTCAAGACGCGCGGCAGCTACCAACCGGCGGAGAGCACCTTCGAGTACTACTGCGTGCGCTGCCACACCGCGACCGGCTACATCCACTTCGTGACCAGCAGCTTCCAGGACGTCCGCCCCTTCGCCGGCCCCGGATACCAGGTGGTGCAGAACTACCCCCGCACCGTCGCACCGGGAGCGGCGCAGCCGGCGGACACCCCCTCCCCGGATAAGACCAAGGAAGTGACCACCTGCAACGTCTGCCATGACAACGGCGCGGGTCGCGCCTACAGCTGGGCTACCCGCTCGGTGCCGCCGGTCACCATCTACTACAACTTCTCCTCGTCGAACAGCTCCCCCACGGTGAAGCTGAACAACAAGGCGACTCTCTATTCCGACGCGGCTGCTTCCAACGTCTGCATCCCCTGCCATAGCGGGCGCGGCATAGGCTCGATGATCTACGACGCAGTCCTCGCGGGGATCGATTTCAGCAACACCAACAGCCCGAGCGCCCACGACCGCGCGGCCGCAGCCAACCTCTTCAGAAAAGGGGGGTACGAGTTCCCGGGCAGAAACTACGCCCCGACCCTCTTCCTCCACGCAAAGATCGGCATAGCCAACGATCACGGCACCGGCTACGACGGTCCCTGCGTCTCCTGCCACATGAACAGCGACAACACGCACCTCTTCATGCCGGTGGCCGAGGACAGCACCGGGAAGATATCCTCGATAACCAGCCGGACCTGTGCCCGTTGCCATAACGGCCAGGTTTCCCAGGCACCGGCGATGAGCGCCAACTTCCTGCAGACCGAGAAAGAAGGGTTCGCCGCGGCGATCGCCATGCTGAACGTGCTTAAGACCGACCCGTCGCTGCCGGACGACACGCTGAACCCGACGCGTTCGAAGGTGCGTCCCCTGGCTAACAAGAACTCGGATTACAACGCCTTCTTCGCCGGGGGAGGCGCCAACACCATGGGCGCGTTCTTCAACTCGGGACTGCTCCAAAACGACCCCGGAGCCTTCGCTCACAACGGGATCTACACCAAGCGGCTCATCTACGATTCCATCGACTGGCTCAGCAACCATGCGCTTGACGACGACGTGGAAGACGCCATCACCAACGCCACCCTCGCCGTCAACAGCAAGACCGGCAAGGTGTCGCTCAGCAACCCCATCCTTGGCGGCAACTACATCGCGGCGCAGCTCCCTGGCCCCGGCTACGCGGCCGAGTTCGCCAAGGTCAAGGCAGACGCAATCAATTACCTCCTGGGTGGACCGGGCGGAGCGCGCCCTTAGGAAAGACATGAAACTGTTACTGCACATATGCTGCGGGCCGTGCGCCATCTACCCCGTGAAGGAGTTGAGGTCGAGCGGGGTGGATGTCACCGGCCTTTTTTACAACCACAACATACACCCCTACACCGAGTACAAGCTCCGGATGGAGGCACTGAAGAAGTACGCCGAGATGGTGGAGCTGAAGGTGCATTACCGGGAGGAGTACCAGCTCGAAGAATTCCTGTCGCAGGTGGCGGGGGAACCAGCGTCCCGCTGCGCCTACTGCTACCGCTCCCGGTTGGAGGAGACCGCAAAGGCTGCCGCCCTGATGGGTTTCCCCAGCTTCTCGTCCACCTTGCTTTACAGCAGGTACCAAAACCAGGAGATGATCCGGGAGTTCGGTGATAAACTCGCAGAGCGCTACGGCGTGAAATTCCACTACCAGGACTTCAGGAGCGGCTGGCAGGAAGGGATAAACCTTTCCAAGGAGATGGGGCTGTACCGCCAGAAGTACTGCGGCTGCATCTACAGCGAGAAGGAAAGGTACCTCAGGAAGTAACAGGCCCGGCGACGGCTAAAAGGGGACTGGCTCCGCAGGTGCCCGTCCCCTTTTACTTTTCGTAGCCGTCAAAAAACACCCTTTATAGAGGTTAGACCATGCCCTCCTTCGGGAAATCGCTCATCATCCTGGGTCTGATCATCGCCGCCATCGGCGTGCTCTTCACCTTCGCCGGCCGCTTCCCGTGGCTTGGGAGGCTCCCCGGGGACATCTACGTGAAACGGGATAACTTCACCTTTTACTTCCCGCTTGCCACCAGCATCATCATCTCGCTGATTCTCTCGTTCATCCTCTGGTTCTTCCGCAGATAACATGCCCCCCGGCCACTCGTCACCCTGCTCACCGCTCCTCCCCCAGGAGGGGGGAAGCAAAGCGGCCAGACCGTCCCCCTCCCCTCCCCTCCGGGGGCGGGAGCATGGACGAGGGTGGGTACCTGGACGCTATCGTTCCGGAACGGCTCCCAACTCCACTATCTTTCCCCCCTTCTCAAGCATGAACAGCTCTCCACGCCAGCGCACCCGGTTTCCCAGAAGCGACAGCGCCCACACCGCGAAAGCGAGCCCGTCGCGCAGCGGCAGGAGCCAAAGCCAGCGCGGCAGGAGCCGGTCCTTTACCAGAGACCTGCTGTAGCTCACCGACACCGCGCCCCGCACGAGATAAAGGAGGGCGGCTGCTGCAACGCCCCACGCGGAAAAGGCAGAGACGATGAGCGCCAAAAGGGCCGCCGGGAACGGGAGCGTGATCCCGGAGGCAAGATAGCCGCCGGGGCGAGAGACCCGCATGGTCCTCCCCCAGCGAAGCTGCCTCGCCATCACCTCCGAGACCGTCTCGTCGCCGCGCATGACGCTCTCCACGAAGTACGGGGAAAGCTCCAGGCGGAACCCCTTCTTGTGGATCATGTTCCCCAGCTGGTAGTCGTCCGCCAGGTAGTCGGCCAGGGCCTCGAACCCTCCTATCCGCTCCAGCGCCTCCCGGCGCAGCGCCATTGAGGCGCCCAGGGCAAAGCTCAGCCCTTCGAGCTTCACGGCAGCCATCACGTTCGGGACCATCTCGCAGCAAAAGCCGAGCGCCTCTATGGCGCAGCCGGCCCCCTTCACGCTGGAGCTGCGGTAAAGCGAAGTCACAAGCCCCACCTGGGGATCCGAAAATGGCGCGCAGACCCGGCGCAGATAATGGCTTTCGACCCGGATGTCGCTGTCGCAGACGATGAGCAGCGGGTACTTGGCTTTCGCGTAGGCATGCATCAGGTTGCACACCTTGTAGTTGGCGCCGTGGATGGCGCCGTCGACGACGAGGGAAATGTCTACCTGCGGGAAGGCCGCCATGAGGCGCTCGATGATGGGGATGACGGGGTCGGCAGCAGATGCGGCCGCGAAGACGATCTGGTACTGCGGGTAATCCTGGCGGCAGAAGGAGGCGAAATTTTCGAAGCTGTCGCCATCCACCCCCTTGACCGGTTTCAGGATGGAGACGGGAGGTGCGTAGTCCGGAAGCGGCAGCTGCCCTGCGAAGAAGCTGCGGCCGCAGTGGAGCGTGAAAACGGCATAGCCGAGCGCCGGCGCAGTTATCAGGAATGGAAGTACCTGCTCTAGCATGACCCTCCTCGTATCCGCTCCACTAGGACCAGGTACGGCGCCACTGGCGGCCGGTTCAACTGCCGGCTGCACCAGACGTTGTACTCCCTGGGGGAAAGCGAGGCGCCCCACTCGTGCACGGCCTGCGCCTCCTCTGGGCCCCCTTCGTGCCCGGTGTACAGGGCTACCGTGATGATCCCCCCAGGGTTCAGGAGCTTCGCCGCCTGCCCAAGCGCCGACACGGTCCGTACCGGGTCCGTGACCAGAGAAGTCTCACCGCCGGGAAGGTACCCCAGGTTGAACACGGCCGCAGCGAGCCCGGCAGGGACGAACTCCTCCAACCTCTCGTGCCCCGCCTCCAACAGGTGCACGGCCGCCAGGCGCCCATCCCGCTCCAGGAGCTCGCGGGTCGCGGCGATGGCGCGGGGCTGGATGTCGAAGGCCCAGACCTGCCCCCCCTCCCCTGCAAGCTCCGCCAAAAGCAGCGTGTCGAACCCGTTGCCGCAGGTCGCGTCCAGCACCAGGTCCCCCGGGCGCACCACCTGTCTCAGGTAAAAGTGAGAGAGCGGCACCGCCCCGCGTAACGATTCATTCTTCTTCATCGCCACCCCAAAACCGTTAGCCTCATTTTTTACCAGCCAGGGTAAGCACCGCCGGGAGCGTGACCATGAAGGCCAGCTGGCAGGCGACCATTCCCAGGGACATGACGGCCCCGATGCTGAAGACCCCGTGGTGGTGCGCCACCATGAGCGCCCCGAAACTCGCCATGATGGTAAGGGTGTTGAGAAGCACGCCCACCCCGGTGCTGCTCAAAACAACCGCCGCGGCGCTCCCCTCTTCACGCCGGAAGCGGTTGATGATGTAGATGCCTGAGTCGACAGCGATACCGAGCACCAGGGGCATGACTATGATGTTCGCGGAGTTGAAGTCGATCCCGAAAAGCCACATGCCGCTCACCATGAACAGTACGCCGACGATGAGCGGGACGAGTCCTATGGCGGCGAATTTGACGCTCCTGAAGGCGACCAAAAGGATCACGACGATGGCGGCGAAGGCGTAGATGAAGGCGAGCCGGTAGGCGTCGCGCATGATGGTCATGGACTCGTACACCATCACCGGCTGCCCCGTTGCATGCGGATCGACGCTCTTCACCTGGCTCAGGAACTCCTCGAGCGGCTCGCGGTTGAAGATCTCCCACTTGGGAGCCACCTGCAGCAGCAGTCGCCCGCTCTTCCCGACGAAGCGCGCACGAAGCTGCTCCGGGATATCGGCCGCGGTGACCGGCGATGCGTCCAGGCTCTGCTTCAGTGCCTCTATCTTCTGGGGCAGCTCCCTGAACATCCCCCCCTGGAACTCCTGCAGCATCCCTACGGCGTTTCGATCCCGCTCCTTTTCCAGCCCGGCGAAGAACCTGTCCAGGATGGCTACGAAGGACGCTACCTGCGCCGCCTCGGGACGGCGCTCCTTTTCCAGCTTCCCCTTGAGCGCGACCGCGGCGTTCCTGAAATTCTCGAATACGGTCGGCAGTTCCATGAGCGAGAGCTCTTCCTCATAGGGGGCGGGCTTGACGTCGGCAAGTTCGCGCCTGATGGCGGCCAGCTCGGCTAACTTCTCCGGCTGACGGTCCGGTACCAATGTATGCAGGCTCACCACGTGATCGACCGTCGGCAGCGCTTCCAGCCGCGCGCTCTTCTCGCGCGCCTCGGCCTCGTCTTTGGCAGTGACCACGGCGAAATAGCCGCTGTTTTCCTTGCTCTTCATCAGCTTGTAGGCGTAGGCGACCGATTCGAGCCCCTCCGCCTGCAGGTTCATCAGGTTGTAATCGAAGGCGATCAGGGAAAGGGGATAGATCGACGCGAGGCAGCAGAGAACGGTGAGGGCGATGACCAGCCTGGGGCGCCCGAAGAGGAGCCTTGGGATAAAGCCGTGCTCGGAGAGATGCGTCACCGCTTGGCGCGCGTGCGGCTTCCTGTGCCGGGAGAGGAGCACCAGCATGGCGGGAAGAACGGTGAAGGTGACCAGGACGCAGATGGCAACGCCCCCCGCCGCGATGATGCCGAGCTCCGCGATCCCCTTGAAGTCGGTGAGGACGAAGGTGAGAAAGGCTGCCGCCACAGTCGCCGCGGCCATGACGATGGCCCAGACGTTTTTTTCCAGTCCGGTCCTGATGGCAGGCAATTCCCCCGCCCCCAGGTTCAACTCCTCCTGGTAGCGGAGCACGACCTGGATCCCGTACTCGATCCCTATCCCAATCAGCATGACGGCGAAGACCATGGAGAGGATGTTCAGGTGGCCTACGGCCAAGGTGGCGAAACCGAAGGAGAGCGAGATCGCGACCAGCAGCGACGCCATTGCCGCCAGCACGTTCAACACGCCGCGGAAGGCGAAAAGCAAGAGGATCACGGTCAGCACCAGGGAGACCGCCGTGGCAAGCGCGATGTCGTTCTGGCTCGTCGCCATCTCCTCATTTTCCAGCACCGGCGTTCCGGTCAGCCCGACCGTCACCCCCTTGAATTCCGGGAGCGCTTTCAGCCTCGCCACCTCGGCGCGCACCTTCTCTATCGCCTTCCCCGCCGGGACGAACCCCTGCAGGTCCCGCACCGGGAGCGCGGTAAGGATCTGCTGTCTTCCCGCCTTGGCGAAGGAGGAGTCGGGGTTCATGAAGACCGTTTCCAGCGACGGGGGAGTCCCCTTCCCGCCGCCGAAGCTCTTGAAGCCTGCACCCAGTTTGTCCAGCATGAAGAGGAGACTGGGAAGCTGCGACTCGTCCCCGGCGACATAGCGCTCCATGCTCTTTGTCAGGTGAGTGAAGAGCGTCTGCACCGAGGGGGAGGCGGAGAGAGCTTTCAAAGCGGGCGCAGCTAGAGCGAGGTTATGGTGCAGTTCCTTTATGTCCTCTAGCGGCATGAAGAGCAGGCCGTTTTTCTGGAAAAAGGGGAGGGCGTAGGGATAGAAGACGTCGGAGAACACCTTATTGTCCTTGGAGAGCGTGTCGTAAAGCTTGCTTCCGAAGGCGCCCACCCGCTCGGGATCGTTCCCCTCGATGACGACCGCTATTTCCTCCATGTCGCCGAAGTCGGCCTTGAACTTCTGGAAGTCGCGGTTGAAGGAGGTGTTCTGCGGCATGAGGTCGTCCCTGCCGGTGAGAAACTCCATGCGCTGCCAGGTGAGCCACAGGGAAAGCACAGTCAGCAGCAGCGCCGCCGCCAGTACCAGCCAGGGACGGCGGGAGGAAAGGGAGAAGAGGAGGCTGCCTTTTTTTGCCGTTTCTTTCATAGAACCTCGTCAGTTTTGTGTACAAAAGTTCAGGCGCTAGCAACCTAGCACACACAGCGATCACAATCAACACCTGGATCAAACTATTGTTTTCATTAGGAAAAAAATCTTTCATCACCAAAAAAACAGTGTACCTTTCAGGAAAACCATGTTAAGTTTCGCCACTTGTAAAGTATAAACAAAGTGGCTACACTCTATTAGTGCCACCCAATTTGGCAAAAAGGAGTACGTAGTGACCTCCCCATTCAAGCACCCCATATCACACGCACTCACCTCGTTCAACGGTACCGTTGCTGAGCCGGAGCAAAGCGTCGAGCAACAGGCTGGAGCAAAGGTGCACCACCTTCCTGCTTCGATCTGGAAGCGTAAAACGGGCAGAGAAAAGAGCCCTCTGGATGTGGCCATTGAGGGAAGCCGCGACTTCTTCTTTAAGGAGCAGCTGCCTAAAGGTTACTGGTGGGCAGAACTCGAATCCAATGTCACCATCACCGCCGAATACATCATGCTGTTCCATTTCCTGGGGCTCGTTGATCATGAGCGCCAGCGCAAGATGTCAAACTACCTGCTCTCGAAACAGACAGAAGAGGGTTTCTGGACCATCTATTACGGCGGCCCGGGCGACCTGTCGACCACGATAGAAGCCTACTTCGCCCTGAAGCTCTCCGGCTACCCGGCGGAGCACCCGGCCCTTGCCCGCGCGCGGGCCTTCATCCTGGAACAGGGGGGGGTCATCAAGAGCCGGGTCTTCACCAAGATCTTCCTGGCGCTCTTCGGAGAGTTCGACTGGCTGGGGGTGCCGAGCATGCCGGTGGAGCTGAACCTCCTTCCCAACTGGGCCTACATCAACGTGTACGAGTTCTCCAGCTGGGCGAGGGCTACCATCATCCCGCTTTCCGTGGTGATGCACAGCCGCCCGGTGCGCAGCGTCCCAGCTTCGGCCCGCGTGCAGGAGCTCTTCGTGCGTCAGCCCACCCCAGCGGACTACAGCTTCGCCAAGGGCGGCGGCATCCTCACCTGGGAGAGTTTCTTCATCGGGCTGGACCGCTTGCTCAAGGTGTACGAGAAGAGCCCTCTGCGGCCGTTCAAGAAGGCGGCGCTTGCCAAGGCGGAGGAGTGGGTGCTGGAGCACCAGGAAGCGACCGGCGACTGGGGGGGCATCCAGCCAGCCATGCTGAACGCCATCCTGGCGCTCAACGTGCTGGGGTACCAGAACGACCATCCCGCCGTGGAGCAGGGGTTGAGGGCGCTGGCGAACTTCTGCATCGAGACCGAGGACCAGCTGGTGCTTCAGTCGTGCATCTCACCGGTGTGGGACACGGCTTTGGCGCTCAAGGCGCTTGTGGATGCCGGAGTACCCCCCGACCACCCTTCCCTGGTGAAAGGGGCCCAGTGGCTTCTGGACAAGGAGGTGACCCGGCCGGGGGACTGGCGCGTCAAGTCTCCCGACCTGGAGCCGGGGGGGTGGGCCTTCGAGTTCCTGAACGACTGGTACCCGGACGTGGACGATTCCGGCTTCGTCATGATCGCTCTCAAGGGTATCCAGGTGAAGGACCGCATAGCCATGGAAGCCGCCATCAAGCGCGGCATCAACTGGTGCCTGGGGATGCAGAGCAAGAACGGCGGCTGGGGGGCGTTCGACAAGGACAACACCAGGCACGTCCTGAACAAGATCCCCTTTGCCGACCTGGAGGCGCTCATCGATCCCCCGACCGCGGACCTGACCGGCCGGATGCTGGAGCTGATGGGAACCTTCGACTACCCCATCACCTTCCCGGCGGCGCAGCGCGCCATCGAGTTCCTCAAGAAGAACCAGGAGCCTGAAGGGCCCTGGTGGGGGCGCTGGGGGGTGAACTACCTGTACGGCACCTGGTCGGTGCTTTGCGGGCTCGCCGCCATAGGCGAGGACATGGATCAGCCCTACATACGCAAGGCGGTGAACTGGATTAAGTCGCGCCAGAACATAGACGGCGGCTGGGGGGAGACCTGCCAGTCGTACCACGACCGGACGCTGGCAGGCGTCGGCGAGAGCACCGCTTCGCAGACCGGGTGGGCGCTCCTGGGTCTTTTGGCTGCCGGCGAGATGCACTCGGCGACCGTGGTGCGGGGGGTGCAGTTCCTGATCTCGACCCAGAACGGCGACGGGACTTGGGACGAGCAGCAGTACACCGGGACCGGTTTCCCCAAGTATTTCATGATCAAGTACCACATCTACCGCAACTGCTTCCCGCTCATGGCGCTTGGGACCTACCGCACCCTCACCAGGACGCAGCCGTGACCGGAGCGCGCGGGTGAAAGCGTTCGTCACCGGAGCCACCGGGTTCATCGGCGCGAGCATCGTGCGAGAACTCCTGAAGGACGGCTGGGAGGTGCGGGTGCTGGCGCGGCCGGGCTCGGACCGCCGGAACCTCTCCGGGCTCGACATAGAAATCCTGGAAGGTGACCTGAGCGACCGCGAGGCTCTGGTGAAGGCGCTCGGCGGTTGCCAGGCGCTGTTCCACGCAGCCGCCGACTACAGGCTCTGGACACGCACCCCGCAGGCCATGTACGATGTCAACGTCAAAGGGACCCGGGCGATAATGTCGGCGGCGCTCGCCGTCGGAGTCGAGAAGGTGGTCTACACCAGCAGCGTCGGGACCCTGGGCAACCCCGGCGACGGCACCCCCGGCACCGAGAGCACACCCGTAGACTTCTGCCAGATGGTGGGGGACTACAAGAAGAGCAAGTTCCTGGCAGAGCGGGCAGCAGAGTCGTTCCTGGCGAAGGGGCTGCCGCTGGTGATCGTGAACCCCTCCACTCCGGTTGGGCCAATGGATGTGAAGCCGACGCCGACCGGCAAGATCATCGTCGACTTTTTGAACGGCCGGATGCCCGCCTATCTCGATACAGGGCTGAACCTGATAGACGTGGAGGCGTGCGCCAGGGGACACCTCCTGGCGGCGCAGAAAGGGCGGGTCGGGGAAAAGTACATCCTGGGGAACCGGAACCTGACCCTGGCGGAGATCTTCGAGATACTGTCAGGCATCACCGGGTTGAAGGCGCCGCGGGTGAAGCTCCCCTACTACCCGATACTGATGGCCGCCTACGCCAACCATGCACTCTCCGCCGTCACCGGCAAAGAGCCGCTGATTCCGCTTGCGGGAGTGCAGATGGCCGCGAAGTTCATGTTCTTCGATCCGGGGAAGGCGGTGAGCGAGTTGGGCTTGCCGCTGTCGCCGGTTGAAGGAGCGCTGGAGCGCGCCGTAGAGTGGTTCCGCGACAACGGCTACGTCAACCGAAACCGTTAGCCACAATACGGTGAACCATTTTGTTTGGCTCTTGGTTTTGGGTTCAAGGTTTTCTCTTTTTTTGCATTGATATCGCTACGGGTTCTCAAGGAGATCCATGTACAGACTGCTAAGCAAGATCAACGGTCCCGACGACCTGAAGAAGCTCGATGCCGAGGAGCTGACTCCCCTTGCCGAAGAGGTGCGCGCTTTTCTCCTGGAGACGGTGACCAGGACCGGCGGGCACCTGGCCTCCAACCTGGGGGCGGTGGAGCTGACCATCGCGCTGCACTACTGCTTTGACTCTCCGAAGGACAAGATCATCTGGGACGTCGGGCACCAAGCCTACACACACAAGATCCTGACCGGCCGCCGCGACAGCTTCCACACCCAGCGCTGCTACAAGGGGATCAGCGGCTTTCCCAAGCGCAGCGAATCCCCCCACGACGCCTTCGGCGTGGGACACTCCTCCACCTCCATCTCCGCCGGGCTAGGCATGGCGGTAGCCCATGGGCTCAAAGAGGATGACGCCCGCATCATCTCCGTGATAGGGGACGGCTCTCTTACCGGCGGCATGGCCTTCGAGGCGCTGAACCAGGCTGGGCATCTAAAGAAAAACCTGATCGTGGTTTTGAACGACAACGAGATGTCCATCTCCAAGAACGTCGGCGCCCTCTCCTCCTTCATCTCGCGCAAGATGACCGGCTGCTACTACAGAAGCCTCAAGAAGGAGATGGAGGCGGTCATGGCCAACATCCCGGCCATAGGCGGCAACATCCTGCACTTCGCGAAGAAGGCGGAGAATTCGCTCAAGGGCTTCCTCACCCCCGGCACCCTATTCGAGGGGCTTGGCTTCGAGTACGTAGGGCCCATAGCCGGCCACGACCTCCCCACGCTCCTGGGGGTGCTGGAAAACGTGAAACGGCTCGAAGGGCCGATCCTTTTGCACGTGATGACCAAGAAGGGAAAGGGGTACCCGCCGGCCGAGACCATGCCGGACAAGTTCCACGGCGTGGCGCCCACCAAGCCGGCGAGCGCCTCCCCGGCCAAGCTCCCTCCCCCCTCCTACACCAGCGTCTTCGGCGACACCATGGTGAAGCTGGGCGAGCTGGACCCGAAGGTCCTGGCCATCACCGCCGCCATGCCGGACGGCACCGGCCTCACCCCGTTCGCCGAGCGCTTCCCGGACCGTTTCTTCGATGTCGGGATAGCCGAGCAGCACGCGCTCACCTTCGCGGCGGGGCTCGCTGTGGAAGGGTTCCGCCCGGTCGCCGCCATCTACTCGACCTTCACCCAGCGCGCCTACGACCAGGTCTTCCACGACATCTGCCTGCAGAAGCTACCGGTCACCCTCGCCCTCGACCGCGCAGGGCTCGTCGGCGACGACGGCCCGACGCACCACGGCAGCTTCGACATCTCATACCTGCGCCATCTCCCGGAACTGACCGTTATGGCACCCAAAGACGAGAACGAGCTGCAGCACATGCTGAAGACCGCCCTCTACTCCGGGCGGCCGATGTCTCTGCGCTATCCGCGCGGCGCCGGCTTCGGTGTCCCCCTGGACCAGAAGCTGCAGGAGCTACCGATCGGCAAAGGCGAGGTCCTGGTCGACGGCGGCGACCTGACCATAGTCGCCATAGGTTCCACTGTCCATCCGGCGCTGGAGGCCGCAGCCCAGCTCAGGCAGAAAGGGATCTTTGCCTCCGTGGTCAACGCCCGGTTCATAAAACCGATCGACTCCGAACTGATCCTGGCCCAGGCCAAGAAGACCGGCTGCATCGTCACCGTAGAAGAGAACGCCCTCTTGGGTGGCTTCGGCAGCGCCGTCCTGGAAGTGCTTTCCGACGCGGGGCTGAACGCGGTCCGGATAAAGAGGATCGGCATCCCCGACCGCTTCATCGAGCAGGGGACCCAGGCCCAATTGAGAGCGGACCTCGGTCTTGACGCCGCCGGCATTGCCGCCACCTGCGAGACGTTCCTCAAAGGGGAGAGCGGGACTTCCCCGCAGCTCGCCGTGGTCAAATAGCTGCAAGCGCCCCGGATTCACCTGACGCGGGACAGGCTGAGAGGATCATTTTCACAGGCCTGTCCCGCAGCCTTGTCATCATCCGCAAATCCACAGCCATAAAGGAAGCCTACCTACCATGCGTTTTCCAATGCGATTGAACTATGATCTGACCAGGTACATCGTTTCCAACAAGCTGGACAAGGTCGAGAAGTACCCGCTGGTACTGATGCTTGAGCCGACGCATCTATGCAACCTCGCCTGCTCCGGCTGCGGCAGGATCAGGGAGTACGCCGACACTATCCAGGACATGATGACGCTGAAGCAGTGCCTGGACTCGGTGGATGAATGCCCGGCGCCGGTAGTCACCATAACCGGCGGAGAGCCCTTTCTCTATCCGCACATCTTCCAGCTCATCGACGAGGTACTGGCGCGCGGCAAGCACATCTACCTCTGCACCAACGCGCTGCTGCTCGAAAAGGCGCTGGACAGCATGAAGCCGCACCCGAACCTGGTCATCAACGTGCACATGGACGGCATGGAAGAGACCCACGACCGGATCCTCGAGCGCGCCGGCACCTTCAAGATCGCCATGTCAGCCATCCGGAAAGCGAAGCAGCTAGGCTTCAGGCTCTGCACCAACACCACCATCTTCAAAGAGACCGACCTGATCGAGATAGAGATGCTCTTCTCGCACCTGAAAGACATCGGGGTGGACGGCTTCCTGGTAGCGCCGGGATTCGGCTACGAGGCAGTAGGCGAGAAGCTCTTTTTGGAGCGGCGGGAAATCCAGAAGAAGTTCGAGGAAGTCTTCGAGATGAGCAAGCGTTTCCGGTTTTTCTCCACGCCCATGTACCTCCGTTTCCTGAAAGGAGAGAAGGAGCTCGACTGCACCCCATGGGGGAACCCGACCAGGAACCCGCGCGGCTGGAAGGCGCCTTGCTACCTGATCACCGACGAGCATTACGGGAGTTTCGCCGAGATGATGGAAAAGACGCAGTGGGAGAAATACGGAGTAGGGAAAGATCCGCGCTGCGCCCAGTGCATGATGCACTGCGGCTTCGAGCCGACCGTCGTAGGCGAAATCGGCAAGAGCTGGAAAGATATGTGGGAAATGTTCTGCTGGAACTTGACCTAGACCTTTTCACCACGTTTCAGCGCGTTTCACACCAACCAAAAGACTATCAAATACAAGCATTTATACGTGACGCCATACAAGGAGCCCGCTATGATCTGAGACAGATTTAGCGGGTTTTTTATTCCTCGTCCTACCTATGTCCTACCTAAACCGGGTTCTGGAAATTTAGGTAGGACCGGAAGGGGGTCATTATGCCTAGACTGCGTCGACCACAGCGTTACCGGAAGACACTACACCAGGCTCACAGCGGACGACCTGCGCCCGATCCTGCAGCGCATCGCCAACGAGATGGAACGGCTGATGAAGCATGAACCAAGGGTGAAGGTGATCCCAATCAATGCCCTTGCTGCAAGGGAATAGCTCATGGGAAGGACCAGCGGAGCGTAGCTGAGATCGGGGGTGTAAAAAGGTCCCTATTAGTCAACACTTATCCTGCCACCGATATGCAGTAGGGTGACCATGCAGCTAATCCCTCGAGGGAGTCTGACATGGCGCATGATCGGATTCAATTTCAAAAAATTCTGAGGCATATCTCGACGGATCAGCAGTCGTTACCTGCAGGGGGGGGCGTAATGATTCTCGACACAGCAGGGAACGACACAAAACACCCTGGCGTAACATGAAAGAGCTATATTACTGATAGGTTACCCTGCCCCGGCCCCCACGATCAGGTGTCGAAATACTTTGCAACCCCTCTTCTTATATTTTTGTGTTTTGCATAAGATTATCTTTAAAATCATACAGATGCAGGTTTGGCAAAATATTTGCTGAAAGTTGCTGGTTGTCTATCATAAACACAGGAGGGGCATAGCATGAAAAGAATTGCTGCGTTACTGGTGGGACTAGCAATGATGTCAGCAGGGAGTGCATGGGCGATTCCAACAACGTGGTCCGACAAGATAGACTTCAACCCTGACATCTTGATTCCTCCTGCCTACTCCTACACACACAGCATCGCTGACGACGGCTTCAAGAGTTTTTTCATGGGCGGCAACGACACTATCTCGTCCTACGACCTAAAAATTTCGCTCTATGATGACAATCAACCCTCTTATCTTTTCGGTTTAATACGTATTCCGGACGGCAGCGAAGCTGCTACAATCTGGAGCACCGGCGGTATTTACTCCTACAATTTTGCCCTCACATCCAATACTTATACGGGCAATTTAGTGGGGAACGTTGATCTATGGGCTGATGGTAGTCTATGTGTAAATGTTTCCCAAGCGCTTTTTACCTTTGGCGACTTCTACCTTGCGTCATCCGAACTAACTGCCTACGGCGATAATGGCAGCGCCCCTGTCCCTGAGCCGGGCACCATAATGCTCCTTGGCGCCGGCTTCCTCGGGCTCGCCGCCTATGGCAAACTGCGCAAAACCGCATAAGCCCTGTTTTCACAAAACCTAGGAAGCGCTATGCTAGTTCAGGTCAAGTGGACAAACAATAGGTATGATTATGTGAATGATTTTATGCTCCACAGTTTGATAGAAGCAGGGGTTGTCGCCAGATTTCTGCGCAGTTCGGGATGGGTGACGGTAGGGGTGGACCCGGTGCGGGCCGCCACACCGAATCGCGAATATCGTGGCAGTGAAAGGAGATCGACGCCTAGCCTCTGAGCGGGCTATTGGTGATACTCTTGTCGACAAACTTTAGAGAGGCGATAGAGGGGGCGGGGCCGGATAGGCGCCGCCCCCTCTTCTATCAGCGATCGCTTTTACAGCTGGCTTTAGACTGGATTGCGGAATGTGCGTCAGCCCCCCTCATTTTTCCCCTTCTAAGAGCGCGACAGTATGTTAAACCCTCAAGGAGCGTGAGCCATAAGGCCGAAGAAAAAATTAGCTGGCCAATAGACTACTCTTTCGCGTGAACTACGGTTCCCCAGTCCCTCAACAATATCTAAATGCAATCATTATAGTCACAAGTAGTGTCAATATAGCCTAGACCTCTTCTCAGCTGGACGGTTGTCGGAAGAAGGCGTCCGGCTTACGGCCGGACAGACAGCCGAGGTTTTCAACGAGCTGACCGGGAGCCGCGGCGCCACCCTTTCCATGGGAGACCCGGGGACCGCCAGGGAAAGCGGCCCGGGAATTCTCCCTTGCCACCGAAAGACGCGAATGCGGCTTCCAAATTTGCCATACAGAGGCAACAGGGAGCCGGCGTTTTTTTCCCACCTACGTCTACCTAAAGCGTGGAACAATTGTTTCACACCTGAAATTACAGACGGTATAGCGACGGGAGACCTCCTGCTGGAACCTCACGTGATTAACAGGTGAACAGCCTGCCGCAGTGACTCGACTGCGGCAACAATCTGATGACACACAAGAGCCCGCTAACACTGAGACACCGTTAGCGGGCTTTCTCGTGCAGTTGCAGATTCAAGAGATATGGAATATCCAGCGGGAATATTGACAATGGAGATGAAGAAGAATACATTGAACCTGTCTTATGCCACAAGTTGTATTATCGGTTTGTCTTGTGGAAACACTTTCTGATAGAGATCTGCAGCAGTTCTGTGACATGGAGGAACCGGTGGATACTTATTTCGCTCCGGCAAAACGGGCAGACGCTGACGCCTTGCAAAAAGAAATAGCAAGTGTCACCTGCAATCCCATCATTCATGAATTGTTGAACAGCATAAGCGGATTGATCGCAGTGCTCAACGAACACAGACAGGTGGTTGCGCTCAACGACTACTTGCTGAGGATGCTCGGGATCGAGGATTCCCGGGCGGTGCTAGGGTTGCGCCCGGGGGAGGTGTTGGCCTGCATTCACTGCAATGAAGAACCCTCTGGATGCGGCACCACCAAATACTGCTCTACTTGCGGCGCCGCCATCGCCATAACCTCGACCTTGGCTCACAGCAAGCCTGCGGAAAGGATATGCGCGGTCACGGCGAACAGGGGGGAAGGAGTATTCGAACTTTCGCTGCTAGTAAAGGCGAGCCATGTGACTATCGAGGGAAAAAGTTTCATACTGCTTTTCATGCAGGACATAACCATCGAGGAACTGAGGGCCGCTCTGGAAAGAACCTTCTTCCACGACATGGGCAACATGTTGACGGGCCTTTTGGGAGTAAGCCGGCTGCTCGACTCGAACCCCAACGATCATATGCTGGTGAACGTCCTGCAACAGTCTGCGCTCAGGTTGCATAAGGAAATGGAGGTTCAGAGATGCCTCTTCAAGAACGACATCAGCGAGCTACGGGTCGCGCGGGACGAAATAACCCCCCAGCAACTACGGGATGAACTGAAGAACGTCTTCGACAGCCACTCTGCCGGAATGGGCAAATCGCTCGACCTGACCGCCGAGCCGCCTAAAGTTTCCATCAGGACCGACGTCTCGCTGGCGCTGCGGGTGATGTGCAACATGGTGACCAACGGCTTGGAGGCTACGGAGGCGTCAGGCAAGGTCAAGGCATGGTTCGAGGAGAGCGCCGAGGCGCTCACTTTCTGCGTCTGGAACGAAAGCTGTATCCCCGAGGAAGTCCGGTACAGGATCTTTCAACGAAGCTATACCACCAAGGAAGGAAACGGCAGGGGGATCGGCACCTATTCCATGAAGCTCATAGGCGAGAAACTCCTCGGCGGCAAGGTGAACTTCAGTTCGTCACACCGGGAGGGAACGGTCTTCAGGTTCGCACTCCCCAGATGATGACTCGGCGCCAAAGGTCCCGGATCTTTATTTCATCCAGGACGCTTTGGTGGCAAGACGGGTGCCGTCCTCCAGCGTCGCCTGGCTGAGGCTTCCGGCTTCGGCCTGGATGCAGATGAAGTAAAGGTCTTCTTCGCCGGCCTTCCAGGCGCGCTCACCTGCCGGAGCCACACGGATCAGGCTTCCTTCGGTCACCGGGAACTCTTCTCCGTCTGCGTAAAAGGTGCCGCTGCCGCGCAGGATAATATAGAGTTCCTCGTTTTTCTTGTGACTGTGCACGAAAGGCATTCCCTTGCCTGCCGGCAGGCGGTTCAGCGAGACTTCACAGCCGGTCAGGCCCAGTTCCCCGCCGATGAAGAATTTGCCGGCAAACCCCATGAAGTCGCGCTGCAACAGGCTTTCGAAAGGACCCAGATCCATCGCGGTGAAGTTTTTTGCCTCGATCTTCATACTGACTTTCCTCCTTCAGGTTTTGTCTTACAAACAAATCACACTGCCAGCTCTCGCCGATGCCCCACCAGACACATAGATTTCACACCGAAGGTCGCGCTGCGGCAGGTAACTGGTATAGTTGTAACCAAAGTACGGAAGTTATCAACTATAGCGATACGAGGAGATCGACATGAGCCAGTACCAGGTAGCGGTTATCGTTGGGAGCCTTCGCAAGGACTCGATCAATAGAAAGCTTGCCCAAGCGCTGATAAAGTTGGGGCCTGCTGAGTTCTCTTTCAAGCAACTTCAGATAGGTGACCTCCCGCTTTACAATCAGGACGACGATGCAAATCAGGCCGCATCCGTGATCCGGTTCAAGAACGAGATAAAATCCGCCTCGGCCGTCATCTTCGTCACCCCTGAATACAACCGCTCGATTCCAGGGGTCCTTAAAAACGCCCTAGACAACGCTTCTCGCCCTTACGGAGACAGCGCCTGGACCGGCAAACCCGTGGGCATTCTGGGTGCGTCCATCGGAGCAATCGGTTCGGCTTTGGCGCAACAGCACCTGCGCAACTGTCTGGCCTACCTCGACGCCCCGACGATGGCGCAACCGGAGGTGTTCATACAGGTGAAGGAAGGCTTCTTCGACGAGGCTGGCAACATCACCAGCGCTGACACCGTGCGCTTCCTGCAGGGATGGATGGATCGATACGTGCTTTGGGTGAAGCGCCAAGCCCAATAGGCCGCGATCAGAAGGGCAAAAAAGGGGCGGCACCTTGTTGGTGTCCGCCCCTTTTGCGTGCAAGGCATACCTCACAGATGGCGTCAGACTACGCGTCTGGCGCCGAGATACCGGTGTCGGTAATAGTCGCTGTTCAGATCCGAGATGGTCACTTCTCCCTTTCCCGAGGAGGCATGGATCATCTTGCCGTCCCCAAGATAAATCCCGACGTGGGAAGGATAGGAAGCGTAGGTCTGGAAAAAGACCAGGTCGCCCTTGCGCAGGTCGCCCTCGGGGACATCAGTGCCGAGCTGGATCTGCTCCCGGGCAGTCCGGGGAAGATCGACCTGATGTTCGCGGTAGACCTGCTGGACGAAGCTGGAGCAATCGATACCGGCAGCCCCTTCCCCGCCGAAACGGTAAGGCGTACCAAGGTACTGCGCCGCGGTCGCGCCGATGGAGTCGAGTTCGCCCGGGTCAACCGACATGGAAGCCTGCGGCGGTTCCACGGGTGCGGCGAAGGGCGCCGGAACGGCACATGCCTGCTTCAAGGAGGAATCCTTCGCGGCACCGAGATGCGCCAGGAAATTCCGCACGGCACGAGTTGTGTCCCCGGCGGGTGCGGCGGCATCGCCAGATATGGAGAGCGAGCTTTGCATCATTTCCATGCGGAGCAGTTCGGCCGCGGCCTGCGACGCCGCTACCGTCTTGCCCTCCAAAGGGCCGTCTATCGCATCAAGGAGTGCGCCGAAAGAGGATCTGTCGTGGCCCCGATGTTTGCTATTAGGTATTCCTGAAGCTGTAGCGGGCGTCATCGCCCCCTGTAAAGAATCAATGCTCATATCTTCCCCATGAAAGGTGTAGCGCTACCTGCCTCACTGCCAGTTCTCGCAGTGGTGTTTTTGACAGCAAGTCAACGGGCCGTCACCTTATAACTTTGTAACTTGTTCAAAACTCAGGGCATCCGCTAGGGTGGCCCCCTTGGGTGAGCCTTTCCTGTACAGAGGATGCAAAATAGCAGCCAAACAACTGCGGCCTTGAGCTGGAGAGTAGAACGGGAGGGACAACAGGTAGGAAGAGCCGGTGCCGTAGCGGGTTATGGCCATGGCACCGGCCCTTTTAGCGATACAGGGATTGCGCGAATCCCCTGAAGTCACAGGGTTGAGTCGGCGGGCAAGGCATCTGCAGCGGAAGTTCAGTCGCCGAAGGCCTCGCTGTCATATACCTCGGGGAGTTCCCGCGATGTCTTCACCACGGTCCCCTTGTAAAGAACATACTGTCTCTGGCACGCACAGGTATATGCCAGCCGTACACTCCAGTGCGCCTGCACATAGCTTGGGTAATCGTTACGCATGCCACATTCACAGGTGAAACCGCTTTCGTCATGCTCTATATTCGTCGCCATGACATCCTCCTGCCCCACCAACCCACCATGTGACTGAAAAGTTCCTTCAGAAAAAACCCATTACGATTCTATGCAGCATCCTATGAAAGTCAAACTCCCCCCAGAAGTTCCCCATGCTGCCCCTGATAATGGCTGCCCATCCGCGAGGAGCCTATGCTCATGGATTTTCAAACTGGTAGGGAGTCAGGGTTGCGGCATCAGGCCTGGTTCCTCTTGAAGAGGAAATCGCTCCATCTCTCGCCGGACCTGGTCAGCGGTTGCTGCGCCTTGCGTATCGGATCGCGCCCGATCTGGACCCATCCCGAAGACCTGAGAAATGCCACTATCTTCTTTTCCCGGATCAGGTAGTCGAGCATATATGACGGCACGTTCTTTTCTTCTCCGTTGTTGAAAATCACCGGTATTCCCATCTAAAACCACCTCTTTGAACTGCTTTTCCAGTGTCGGTCACCTCCGTTTCGCATTTCATTGCCACCCCATCAAGCCGATTCTAGCCCAGCTCCCCCCTTAGCTCAAGATAATATTGGTCAACCTTATAGCCGCCATCGTCCACAGCGATTTCGCTTCCCCCAACCGTCCCGCTGCCCCATATGGGGGGCTGTTCACAACCGTGTCTCCGACCTTCCCCTTACACATTAAGACCAGTTAAAAAACTCACTCCACACCCTTGCCATTTCATGAATAACTGTTAAGTTACTGTACTGTGTTTGAAATGTCTAATAAAAATCAGGAGGTGGTCACATGATTGACGTGAAGTGCGATAGCTCATAAGCGTCCCCTCCCCGAAGGTCTCTCCCCTGAAACAGCACGATGCGCTCGCTACGGCTCTCTCTTCCCGGTTCAGCAGCAGCCTTCATGGCAACATAGGCATCTGACCAGAGACAAGGAGGATTTATGCAACGCACGCTTTGGAAGAAGTTTTCGACCTTTTTAATTGCCTCAACCGCGGCAGCCGCACTGTTTCTCGGTGGTTGCGAAGGGGACAAGGGTGAGCGAGGTGAACCCGGCCAGAATGCCACCTCATTCACCAACATGAGCTCCCTCACTCCTCAGCAGCAGGCGGATCTCAGCTTCGATCAGACCAACAGCACGGTAACCAGCGTCTCCATCAGCAGCCCACCGGTGGTCAAGTTCAAGATCGTCGACAGCAACGGCAACCCCGTGGTCGGCATCGGCACCAAGAACTCGACAGGCCAACTGCAAAACCTCGGCTTCAACCTGGCTAAACTGGTACCCGGCGCCAACGGCAGTCCGTCTCACTGGGTGAACTACATCGTCACCACCGTTCCGGCTGCAGGCTCGACCACACCGGCGGCAGCCTCGCGTCCTACCAGCGATCGTGAAGGGACCCTTATCGACAACGGCGACGGCACCTACCAGTACACCTTCGCCCGCGACATCACCCAGATCCAGAGCCAGGTGAACGCCATGACCTTCAGCGGCAACAACCGCAGAAGCGACCTGGGAGACCTCACCTACCAGCCAAACCTTACTCACCGCCTGGTAATCCAGTATGGCGGGACCGTCCTCAACACATCCCCGGCGATAAGGTTCAAAAATGCGATCAACATCGTCTACGACTTCGTTCCTGCAACCGGCCAAGTGGTCACCTCCTCGACCTCGGGCGCACAGGAACGCAACATCGTGCTCACCAAGTACTGCAACGAGTGTCACGGAAACCCGGGCGATCCCAACAACCTCAACGACAGGGGATACGGGCTGGGGATCACCACGCCTCATTCCGACCGCGTCGACACCCGCTTCTGCGCGATCTGCCATACCAGCCAGCGTGCCTACGGCCGCGCCATCTCGGTTCCCGTCAACGGTGGCTTCACCGGCAACGTCTATGTGACTGCTGACAGCGCAACCGCCGACGTGAACACCGGTGACGTGCAGGTCATGGGCGAGTTCGTGACCATGGTGCACAAGATCCACATGGGAAGCAACCTGACCCAGACCGGCTCGAACTACGCTGGATTGCAGTTCAACCAAGTAGCCTACAGCCAGGACGTGGCGCTTTGCCGCAAGTGCCACAGGGGCGATACGGCTCAGCAACTGGCGGTCACGCCGCAGGGAAACAACTGGAACACCATGCCCAGCCGCAAGGCCTGCGGTTCCTGCCACGACAACGTCCACTTCTCGACCGGCCTGAACCACGACGGCAACCTGGTCCAGACCAACGACTCGGCCTGCACCGGCTGCCATACCCCGACGGGTATCCAGACCGTGCATGCGAGGGCTCTGGCCAGCCCGCTCAACCCGCAGCCGATCGCAGGGCTGACCAACTTCGAGTACCAGTTAAACAGCGCGACCGTCAACGGGACCACCAACGACCTGACCGTCGTCTTCCGCATCCTCGGCAACGGCACCCCGGTAACCTTGAACGCACCGGCTGCAGGGCAAACCACTGCACTTGCCGGTTTCACCGGCAGCCCCGCGTTCCTCCTGGCCTACGCAAGGCCCCAGTTGGAGACCGGCACCGCAGTCCCGGCGGACTACAACAACCTCGGCAGGACGGAGGCGCAGCCTGCCTCCATATCCATCACCTCGCTGCTGAACACGACCACCAACGCAGCCGTCGGCAGCATCACGGGCCCGGACAGCAACGGCTTCTACACCGCGACCATCAAGTCGGCTGCCGCCTTCCCGGTCGGAGCCAAGATGCGCGCTGTCGCCATGCAGAGCTACTTCACCCAGACCGGTTTTGACGCATCGATCGCCGGCCGCCACACCAAGGCAGTCATCGTCCCGGTCACCGGCGACACGGTCCGTCGCACGGTAGTCGCCCCCGACAAGTGCGCCAGGTGCCACGAGTTCTTCGAGGCGCACGGCGGGCAGAGGGTGTACCAGACTCAGGTCTGCGTCACCTGCCACAACCCGAACCTGACCACCAGCGGCCGGGCTATCTCCGACGCCAAGCTCTCCGGCTTCAACTTCAGCGCCATCCAGCTCGGCATCCTCACCACCTGGGACCCGAACTTCAACAAGGCCACCCCGGGATACGCCCTCACCTTCCCCGAGTTCTCCAACAACTTCAAGGACCTGATCCACGGCATCCATGCCGGGAGCTCGGAAGAGGGCGGCATGCGCACGACACCTATCCGCGACGTGCGTAACGGCCCGGGTGCAGGGGGCATTACCTTGATTGCGGGCGAGGAGATCACCTTCCCGAACCTGCTCTCCAACTGCGAGGCCTGCCACCTGAGCGCTCCCGCAGGCACCAACCGCCAGACCTACAAGGCGAACCTGCCGGCCAACGTGCTGCCGTCGACCCAGGTGACCAAGGGCGCCTCCGCCACAACGACCGCCGAGATCACCGCGGCCCGCGCCGCTGTTCCCAACCCCACGGATCTGGTGGTAGGCCCGATCACCGCCTCCTGCGTCAGCTGCCACGACAGCGCTCTTGCGTTGGCGCACATGCAGGCCAACGGCGGGCAGCTCAGCACCACGGGCGCGGTCCCGACCCAGAGCTACAGCGACCTCGGCACCCTGCGCACCAACCTTCCGGGCAGAACCGAGCAATGCGCGCTCTGCCACGGCGAAGGGCGGGTAGCCGACGTGGTAGAGGTCCACCAGAGGTAACTAAAAGCATCGAAACCGGCCGGGGCACGTTTGCCGTGCCCCGGCCGACCGCTCCTTGAAACACCTGCAGAACCGGGGGGCCATCTGCCCCCGGTTTTATTTGCATCTGCATTTCCCCACCAGCAACCAGAGACGGAACCAAGAAAGGAGGAAATGTCTTGAAAATCCAAACGAAAATAACGGGAGCCGTCCGTCCCTGCGCCTTGAAGCTTGCGGGAGCGGCGCTGTTTTCCTGTTCCCTGCTCGTCTTCGACCATCCGGTGGCTAACGCCACCTCGATTTCCGGAGATTCCCTGACCATCCTGCGCATGAGGGAAAACACGCGGGACGACCAGCTTTTCCCGCTCTATGAGTACCTGAACCTCTCCGCAAGCGACACCGGCAGCCAGGGGACCATATCGGTTCAACTCGGCGGCTGGGGACGCATCGACCTTGGTGACAGAAGCAGCCAAAGAAGGAGCGATGGCGACATCCAGTACGGCTTCCTTAGCTACCGGGCCAACAAGAACAACCTTCAGTTCAACGCCGGACGCCAGTGGATCGTGGAGGGTGTCGCCACCGAAAGGCTGGACGGCCTGTACCTGAGGACGGACCTCGCCGCCGGCTTTACCGCGGCGACCTTCGTCGGCACCCCCGTCACCACCGACCCCAACTTCGAGGGGGGAGAACTCATGTACGGCGGCAGGATCGCCCACACGCTCCCCAAGTACTACTCAATCGGCCTCTCTGCTCTCAGAAACGAGAGCGACGCCGAAGGTCTACGCGAGGAGGAGGGGGTGGACGTCTGGCTGCACCCGATACCGCAACTGGATATAAGCGGCCGCTCCAGCTACAACTCGCTCAGTAACGGCTGGGCAGAGCACGCCTACACCCTGAGCGTGACCCCGATGGACGCCTTGAGGCTGAGCGCCTCGATGCAGCGCATCAGCTATCGGGATTACTTCTACCATGTAACCACCAGCGCCCTCAGCCTGACCAACGGCATCCTCGACCCCAACGAGGAACTCTGGAATGTCGGGGGGAGCGTCGGCTTCATGCCGACGAAGAACATAAACGTCGCGCTGGAGTATAACCGCTACGAGTACGAGATCGCCGGCAACGCCGATTACTACGGCGTGACAGCCAGCTTCACCACGCCCACCGCCCTGACCGCCGGTGCCTCCTTCCACCGCATGGACGGCAATACAGGTCCCTTGCGCTACAACCAGTACCGGGCCTGGGCCACGCAGAAGTTCGGGCCGGCCGACCTTACCCTCGATTTCTTCGACGTTGATTTCGACAGCAGCATCACCGGGAGGACCAATACCTACTCCCTGGCCGCCGCCGCCGGATACAACTTCAACCGGAGCCTGAGAGTCGCAGCGGATGTCGACTACCAGCGAAGCACCGACTTCGACAACGAATTGCGCGGCTTGGTGAAACTTAGTTATGCCTTTGGCTTCGGAAAGGAGGGGCAATAGTGAAAAAGATATCGTTGATGGTCCTGATGGGAGTGATGCTGTCCTTTCTTTACGCCTGCGCCAACACCAACAGCATAGCCAGGGTGCATCCCGAGGAGGTGACGGGACTCCCGCGGTGCGCGGAATGCCACACCGACAGCTGGACCGCGCTGAACCACCAGGCACAGGACTTCTACCTGAAACATAAGTTCTACGCCGCCCAGCAGCGGGCCGCCTGCTCCACCTGCCACAAGGAATCCTTCTGTGTCGACTGCCATGCCCACAAGGAAGAAATCAAGCCCAACGACAAGTACAAGGAGAGGCCCGAGCTGAACCTGCCTCACCGGGGCGATTACCTCAGCCGGCACAGGATCGACGGCAGGATCAATCCCGCCTCCTGCGTTAAGTGCCACGGGAGAGAAAACAACGAGAGGTGCAAGACATGCCATCGATAACCAGACCAGCTCAAGCTGTCATGCTTTGGTGCCTTTTGCTCCTGCTGCTCGCCGGTTGCGGGGACAATAACTCGCACACAAGCTACGACCCCGACCTAGGCGCGCATCCCGAAGACTGGCTTCCGGCCCGGCATGCGGTAGCCGCCTTCGGGCACCTTCAGGACTGCACCCCGTGCCACGGCACGGACCTGACCGGCGGCATCTCCAAGGTCGCCTGCACCAGTTGCCATCTTGGCAGCCCAACCGACGTGCACCCGCTCGAGTGGGATGGGCACGACTACGCACGCCACGGCGAATGGATCCGGCAGAGAGTGCTGGACACGGGACGCACCCTGTCGGAGATCGGGAACCTCGGGTCAGGCACCCTCGGAACCACGCTCATCGGCCCGGCCACCCAGGTGACCGCTAGCTGCGCCACCGCCTACTGCCACGGCAGTAACTACCGCGGCGTCGCGAACTCCGGTCCGTCCTGCTTCGACGACCAGCCAGGCGCCGTCGATTCCAGCTGCCACATCGGCAACGCCTTCTCTGTCCACCCGATAAGCTGGCTGCCGCCCAGGCTCACCGCCAGAGCCGGGATCCCCGTCCCGACCATCCTCCCGGCCCACGGCCAGTACGTCGAGACCTACGGACCCGCCGAGTGCTCGATACCGATCTGCCATGGCGCAGGCACCACCGAGACGATCCACCTAGGAGCGGGAAGCACCAGGATAACCGGAACCACCCCCACCACGCCCAACTTCGGCCAGACCGGGTTCACCGGCTTCGCCATGTTCACCACGGGAACCGCGAGGGTCCAGGTCAGCAACACCGGACGCTCCTGCGCCGCGTGCCATTTCTGACGCCACGCCAGAGATGAGGCAAGCCAAAGGGGGGCCCCGGAACCGATCCGGGAGCCCCCCTCTTGTTTGCAGATAAATCTCGCGCTCTTTACTTGCGCGCAGAGGTGCAATCCCCTGATCAGCCGCACTCCAACAGGTCGCTGAGCTCCGAACGTTCGTGCGCCACCCGCGCCTGGCTCCATCCCAGCTCCTGCGCCATCATTTCCAGCACCACCGGCGCCGCGACCTGCGCCCCCCTCCGGTCCAAAAGCGCAAGCGGAATCCGCCGCTCCAGGAAATCCAAAGGGGAGAGCGCCATCTCGTAACGCACAGCGTAAAGCACCTCCCCCTTGAGGTAGGGATGCGGCGGCACCAGCCGGTCCGCCAGTTCCCCCTGGCAAAACTGCGCCACATCCGCCGCGAGGGCCCCGTAGGAGCCGTACAGATGCAGTGCAACGTCGGGGGAAAGCCGAAACTTCCTCGCCAGCTCGGTCGCCCCCTGCTCCTGAACCCCCTCGCCCCCTTCCAGCACGATCCGGTCGGTGCGGCATTCGCAGTTTGCTGCGAGCCCGAGCGTGGCGACTGCGTAGTCAACCGTGTCGAGCGCCATCTTCCGGTAGGTGGTCCACTTGCCACCAACGATGGTGATGAGGCCGGTTGGGGAACAGCTTATGACATGGTCGCGGGCAAGCTCCGCCGAGTCCGCGGTGTACGGGTCGTGCACCAACGGCCTCAGCCCCGCCCAGCGCGCCATGATGTCCCCCTCGTCCACCTTCAGGTTGAAGTAACGCCGCAGGTGGCGCAAAAGGTACTCCACGTCCTTTTCCTCGGCGACCGGCGGGACACCGGCCGTTGCCGGTTCCTCGGTGGTACCCACCAGGCACATCCCCTGCCAGGGAAGGATGAAGATCACCCGCCCGTCGTCGGTCTTGGGGATCATGATCCCGGTATCTGCCGGAGCGAACTTTCCCGGGAGCACTATGTGTGTGCCGCGGCTCACCCGCAAAAGCGGCGCCGCCGTAGGATCGTCCATCCGGCGCAGGAGGTCCGCGGAGGGGCCGCAGGCGTTAACCACGCAGCGGGCGCGGATCTGCCACGACGCCCCCCCCAGCGGGTCCCGCACGATTGCGCCGGCCACCCTCCCCTTTTCCCGGACCAGGCTGATCACCTCCAGGTAGTTGCTGAGGGCCGCCCCCTCCCTCAGAGCGGTCCGCGCCAGCGCGAGGTTCATGCGTGCGTCGTTGAACTGCCCGTCGTAGTAAAGGACCCCACCTTTGAGCCCCTCTCCCTTTATCTGCGGGAAACGCCGGAGCATATCCGAGGGGGAGAGGTAGCGGCTGTGCCCCAGCCCCGCCCGGCGGGCCAGGAGGTCGTAGAACTTGAGCCCGGCCCAGATGTACGGGACCTGCGCCAGCCGGTACAGGGGCGTGACCAGAGTCAGGCGCTGGCACAGGTGGGGTGCTATCTTCAGGAGCACGCCACGCTCGTGCAGCGCGTCGCGCACCAGGTTGAACTGGACCTTGTCCCGGTGCAGGACAGCCGCCTCCAGGTAGCGCACCCCGCCATGCAGAAGCTTCGTGCTCCTGCCGCTTGTGCCACCGGCGAAATCCCGCCGCTCGGCCAGCGCCACCTTCAGACCACGGCTTGCGGCGTCGAGCGCAATACCACAGCCGGTGGCGCCTCCCCCAACCACGAGCAGATCGAAGATCTCCCCCGACTTCAGCCTGTCCAGACGCTCTTTCCTGTCAGTCACCTAAACCTCCAAACATCACAATCATGCACCACAGAGGACACAGAGGGGCACAGAGGAGAAACAAAACCATACCAGCAAAGGCTTTTAAAACGGATGAAAAAGGATAAGACCAGATAAGAGCTTCTGGTCGAACAATAAATTTTTGTTTCCTGCAGTTATCCCCTGTATCCCCTTCATCCCTGTTCAATGCCTTGTCTTTCCTCTGTGTTCCTCAGTGCTCCTCTGTGGTGAGAGCCTTTAGTTCTTTTCCCACCCAAGCGAAAGCCGCACGCACTTCTGCCATCCCCGATGCAGCTCCTCGCGCCGCTGCCGCTCCATTTCAGGCTCGAACCGGCGGTCCAGCGCCCACTGGGCCTCAATGGCGGAGGTGTCCAGCACCCCTGCCCCGATCCCGGCCAGAAACGCCGCCCCAAGGGAAGTGCTCTCGGTGCAGCGCGGGCGAAGCACCGGGACCCCCAAAAGGTCTGCCTGAATCTGCAGCAGCAGGTTGTTGGCCGCCGCCCCCCCGTCCACGCGGAGTTCCTTGAGCGGAATGCCGCTCGCCTTCTCCATGGCGCGTATGGCGTCGAGGGTCTGGAAGGCGATCGCCTCCAGCGCGGCGCGCGCCAGGTGCGCCTTGATGCTCCCCCTGGTAAGCCCGGCGATCACCCCCCTGGCGTAGGGGTCCCAGTAGGGGGTTCCCAGGCCTGAGAGCGCCGGGACGAAGTAGACCCCCGCCGAGTCTGGGACCGTCGCGGCGAGCGCCTCCACCTCCTTGGCGCTCCCGATCAGCCCCAGCCCCTCCTGCAGCCACTGCACCGCAGCCCCCGCAATGAAGATGGAGCCCTCCAGCGCGTACTGCACCGGCTCGCCGGGGAGCTGCCAGGCGATGGTGCAAAGAGCGCCGTCGCTAAGGCCGGGACGCGCCCCGCTGTTCATCACCACGAAGGCTCCGGTGCCGAAAGTGGCCTTGGCCATGCCCGGGGCGAAGCACCCCTGTCCGAACAGGGCCGCCTGCTGGTCCCCCGCGACACCGGCAATGGGGATCTCGGCGCCGACCACCTGGGCCGATGCATGGCCGAACCCTGCAGCGCTCCCCCGGACCTCGGGAAGGAGCGCGCGCGGAATGCGGAAAAGCCGCAGCAGCTCTTCGTCCCACTCAAGCGTATTTATGTTGAAGAGCATGGTGCGGCTGGCGTTGGAGATGTCGGTGAGGTGGCTTTTGCCGTCGCTCAGCTTGAAGATGAGCCAGCTGTCGACCGTGCCGAAGCAGACCTCCCCCCTCTCGGCCCGCAGCCGCAGCCCGTCCACCCGGTCCAAAAGCCAGGAGAGCTTCGTCGCCGAGAAGTAAGGGTCGAGTAAAAGCCCGGTCCGCTCGCGCACCATGGACTCCAGCCCCTGCCCTTTTAGCGACTCGGTCAGCTCTGCGGTGCGGCGGTCCTGCCAGACGACGGCGCGGTGCAGCGGCCGGCCGGTCGCGCGCTCCCAGATGACCGTGGTCTCGCGCTGGTTGGTGATGCCGATGCCGGCCACCTGGGACGGCTCGACACCCGCCTTGGCCATGACCTCGCTGATGCAGGCGAGCTGCCCTTCCCAGATCTCCTGCGGGTCGTGCTCCACCCACCCCGGATTCGGGTAGTGCTGGGTGAGCGACCTGGACGCGGACGCGAGCGCTGCACCCGACGCGGCGTAAAGGCTCGCCCTGCTGCTGGTGGTCCCCTGATCTATGGACAAGAGGTATTCCACGTCTCCTCCTTTTGGGCCTACTCGAACCGGATGATGAACCTGGTCCCGATCCGCTCCTCCTGATGCTGGTCGGTGAAGAACCAGCCTTCGAGGGGGTTCTGGTCGTAGTACAACATGAGGTCGGCCCGCGGCAACAGGCGGATGCCGACTTCCCCGGTCCACCGGACAGAGCTGCGCGAGGGGGCGATGAAATCGTAGCCGGTGCGTGTGTCCACATCGGGACGGATCCCCAGTTCCGCCCCGCCAGTAAGCCTCTTCTTCTCCACCGTCATCACGGGAAGCTTGGCCGCGGCCGAAAGGTAAAAACTGTCGGCAAGAGACAGGCGCCAACCGGCTTGGGCGTGCAGCCGGTGGGTCGACTGTTCGACCCCGCCATGGAACTCCTGCTCGCGAGAACTGTAACCTACGCCGAGTTCCGGTTCCAGGCTCACCTTTTCGGCAGCGGAGAATTTCACGCCTGCGTGTGTAAGGAAATTGCCGGTATCAAACAGATCCAGCGAGGTCATCGGCTGTGACAGTTTCGGCGTCTCGATCGGCGAAGAAAGCTGCTGCAAACCGCCAGCTACTGCCTGAAGCGGTGCACAGACAGTCAGCAGCATCAACCCTAGCACGAATAGTCTCACATGTCTCAAGCACATAAAATTAATGCCTTGTCTCGATACCGGCCCCCGAGGATCGTCCTCGCCATAGAAAGTCAATCGGGCTGCGCCCCCCTCAATTGGAATTGATTAATACAACATTTTTTGACAATCACAAGTTTTTACTTAATATAGTAACACTTTTGTAGTATATAAATTCGGTCCTTTGCCAGCAGCCATGACACCTGATACAGAAGATATGCCTGCGGCACCGCAATTAACCACCACAGCGTCATCTTTATACCGCTTCTATACAACAAAACCCAGAAATTAGTCCAACGATGTTTCTTTATTCCAGTGCAGGAGAGCTCCTATGAAAAAAACCGCTTGTCACCTGTTGTCAGCAGCGTTTTTCCTGTCCCTACCCGCAGCGGCATTCGCTGCGGATGGCTCGCTGAACTCCACCTCAATTCTGCGGGTCTACCAGGATGACCGCGCCGGGTTTGCCAGCAAGGACTTGGCACCGGTCACCGAGTTCCTGGCTCTCGACGCGGAGAAGCTTGGCGACGGCAACCTTTCCGCCCACCTCTACGGTTGGGGCAGGCTAGACCTCGCCGACGACAGTTTCAACAACGGCACGACCGATGCCAGCCTCACCTACGGCTACCTGATGTACCGCTTCAAAAACGCGAACGCGCAGGCACGCGCCGGCCGTTTCATGGTCACCGACGGGATCGTGAACGAGCACGTGGACGGCGTCAGCGCGAGCACCGACCTTCCCTACGGGTTCCGGGTTTCCGCCTTCGGCGGCGCGCCGGTGCACACCCAGCACCTTGCCAACGAGAACACCGACGGCAAGGGGAACGGAATCTTCGGAGGCCGCCTGGGCTACCGGTTCGGCGGGATGCTCGAAGTAGGCGTGTCTGGGGTCTACGAAAGCGGCGCCCCCTCGCTGGACCGGCCCGGAAACATCGCCCTGGAAAGAGGCGGCCGGCTCGGCGACCACAGGCTGGTCGGAGGCGACATCTGGTTCAGCCCGGTGCGCGCGGTGGAACTGATCGGGCACACGAGTTACAACACGGAAACCAGCGGCATAGCCGAGCACACCTATCTTTTGAACCTGAAGCCGGCAAAAAAACTCTTGGTAGCCGCCGAGTTCAGCGAACATCACGAGCGCAACTACTTCTACAGCTCGGCCCTCTTCGCCAGCATGGTGGGGGACCTGAGCGAAAAATCGCGCACCACCGGCTTGAGCGGCTCCTACGAGCTGGGGCAAGGGACGGAGGTTTCCGCCGACTACAAGCACTACTCCAGGGATATCGGCAGCGCCGACCGTTTCGGGGCTAACGTCCGCTTCACCCACATGGACAACACCATGAGAAGCGGCATCGGCTACCACTACCTCAACGCGGATTCCGGCTTCGCCATCAATCCGGCGACCGATGACTCCGCCTCCTTCCACGAGGTGCGCTGCTACACCATGAGGGACACCAAGACCTTCTTCGGCGCCCTCGACGCCATCGGCTACATCTTCAAAGAGAAGATCAACAACGAAAAGAGCGCCTGGGAGACCATCGGTTCGGTAGGCTACCACATCACGCCGGCCCTGGCCCTCTCCGGCGACCTGAGCTACGGTCAGAACCCGCAGTATAACGACGACCTCAAAGGTCTGGTCCGTCTTACCTACAACATGAACTACAGCGGAAAAGGAGATGCGAAATGATACGCCCCACCAAGCTATTCCCGCTCCTGGCACTGGCCGGGCTGACGGTCATATTTGCTGCCTGCTCGCAGATGGCCACCATGGAAAGCCTGCCGGCTTCCCACCCTGAGGAACTCGGCACCGGCCGCGTCAGCTGCTCCGAGTGCCACGAGGACACCCAGAAGGGGTCGATGAAGCCGCTGACCGCGTTCAACCACTCCTCGGAGTTCGTCAAGAACCACAGGTTCTACGCCGCAACCGACGACAAGGTCTGCGCCACCTGCCACAAGCCGTCGTTCTGCGCCGATTGCCACACCCACAAGGTGGAGATGAAGCCGTCGGTGAAATACGGAAACCGCCCCGACCGCGAGATGCCGCACCGCGGCGACTTCATGACCCTGCACAAGATCGAGGGCAAACTCGACCCGGCCAGCTGCTACCGCTGCCACGGCAGGGCCAACAACCAACGCTGCGTAGTGTGCCATACGAGATAGATAGGAGAGACTATATGCAAAGTCGGATATCGTGGTTGAAAATGGCCTCCTTAACCGTTGCAGCGGCGGCCCTTGCCGCCTGCAGCGGGGCCAACGACAGCGCCCCCATGGTGGACAGCAACGGCAAACACCCTGCCAATTGGGTCAAGGCGCACGGGGCGATAGCCAATGCGTCCTCCGCCCAATGCACCCAGTGCCATGGCGAGGACCTGACCGGCGGCATCACCAGGGTCGGCTGCTTCAGCACCCCTCAGACGGCCCAGTTCGGATTCGTCTGCCATGCCACGAACCCCGTGGCTGCCGCAGGATGCGACTCCTGCCACAGCACCCCGCCTGCCGGGGCCGCCGCGCCGAACCGCTCCGGTCTCCACACCCTGCATCTGCAGCTCTTGGGGACTAACTGCGCCTCGTGCCATACCGGCGCAGGTTTCGGAACCGAAAATCACGCCAAGGCGACCGCAACAGGCGGCATTGCCGGCGCGACCGTGAACTTCCCCGCGTCGCTCAAGGCTAAGACCGCCCCCAGCTTCGGTTACGATGCCGCCAACGGCACCTGTTCCGGCGTAATCTGCCACGGCGGAAAAAACACGCCCAAGTGGTATGGCGGTTCCATAAACCTTGCTACCGACTGCGTCTCCTGCCACGAGCTGGGTACCGCTACCCAGACGCCGCAGTACAACAGCTATTTCTCCGGGACCTACAACGGGGCTAACCTGCACGAGATCCACCTGCACCTGCAGGTGCCGAACACCTCTACGCCCATCGTCTGCACCGACTGCCATAATACGGCCAGCCTCGATAGCCACTTCACCAGCCTGGCCACTCCGGCGTTCGGCGCAGAGCCGTCAACGACCATCGGTGGCGGCAGCACGAAGATCACCAGCTACACGGCCTACACTGCCGTCGTCCCTTCCGGCAGCTGCACCAGTACCTGCCATGCGGCTAACGGCAACAACCCGCGCAACTGGATCAACAACTAGAGCCAGCTACGACAAAGGCAGTAAAAAAGGCCCCTCTCGATTCGAGAGGGGCCTTTTCATTTGTTCCTGGGTTAAGCTTTCAGCGCACCGGGTGTCATTTCTCCGAGCGCACCAGTATGACCTGGTGTTTCATCGTCTTCTGATCGTCGGAAACTTCTCCGGTTGCCATGTTGATAGCCCAGGCGAAAGCTTTGTTTTCCCCCTTGTCGTTGTCCGTCCAGTAGTAATCCGGCCTTACGTTGGTGAACAACTCGTCGTTGAGGGTTTCAAACGGTTTTGCCCCACCAGGCTTTCCCTTCGCAAATGCAGTAAGGGCTCTCAGCTCGTCCTTGGTTGGCAGTCGCCAGTCGGAAAAGCCTGCGTAGTTGAAATTCTTGGGGAACGCCATGGCGGCATTCCAGTCCATCGCTCCGCACTTTGCGGCATCCCTCACCCACAACACCCCTGAGATGGTATTGCGCACCAAGAGGCCGTCCTTGGTGGGCGCAAACAGGACCGGCAGCACCTGAGGCAGGATCATGGTCTGCCCCTTGGGCGCGGTCTTGAAGGTAAAGGAGCGCCCCTTGGCCTTGTTGCCCAGGTAGGGGATCAACTCATACTCGGAAGCAGCGTCTATCTTGGCGAACTGGAACTTGCCATCGGCTGCCGTGGTCGCTTCATACTGTTCGCTGCCACTCTTCACGTTCTTCGCCACGACCCGGACTCCCGCAAGCGGTTGCGCCTTGCCGTCCACTACGGTCCCCTCCAGCTTCGACTTCTCGCCGCACCCGGCGAGGGAAACGAGCAACATGCACCCCATAAGAACAGTCTTCATTTGCTTCATGGTCATCCCTCATTTCAGTAGTGATGTCACGGAAGGGTCCCCCTCCGCACAAAAAAAAGCGCCTCAGGCTTGAGGCGTCGCATGGTTGGTAAGAGTTGGGGG
>MTLD01001131.1_pt1 | contig 121798 bp, 105 predicted proteins | sample 1982471 | NCBI WGS metagenome assembly MTLD01 (sample SAMN05712604, study PRJNA340218) | biofilm metagenome | isolation source: sample SPM anode biofilm adapted to -50 mV | place: USA | collected 2012-02-03
TTTTTGTGTTTGGAGATTTATGATTATTGGCATTATCATTATTTTCGACCAACCAATGCTGCACAGATAAACAATTTTGTATTCCCGTTATTATCTTTTTAATTCTCGCTAAAACTCTTTCTTGATTAATAAACTCAGTCATTACGACGTGAGTGTGGTTATTTTTCGCCGATACTAACCAAATATTCCGTGAAAAGATGGACATTTCTGATTTCTGTTAAATGTGTATCCATTTAGTTATGGAAACCTGTTTCTGGCCTACCTTTTTAAGTTTAGGTGTAGCTTTGGCAATCATCAAAATAAAATAGTTGTGAATAGATAGTTATATTACAAAAGGGGATTTAAATGAGTTATTTTTCACTAATTGTAGCAACCGATGCATCCAGTAGTTGAACAAGAGTCTGGGGCGAAATTTCTACAGAAACACCTCTCTTACCACCACTAACCAAGATTGATGAATACAAAAACGCACTTTCATCCAATAATGTTAGTAGTGCCTTTTTCTGAGCAAAAGGGCTAATCCCTCCTAACTTATATCCCGTAACGCGTTCAGCATCTTTTGGGCTCATCATTACTGCATGTTTTAGATGAGCAGCTTTGGCCGAAGCCTTAAGATTAAGATGCATATTTACTGGAATAATGGCTGTTACGGCTTGTGAACCATGCTGAATCAGTAATGTCTTAAAAACTTTACCTTCTTCCATTCTTAATTGCTCAGCACAGTGTTTACCAAAGTCATCACTAACATTACATTCATACGTATGAATTTTAAATTCTGAGCCATTATGTTTTAAAAATCGAATAGCAGGGGTCATTTTATAATCTCCTCCATTTATCCAGGAAATCTAGGTAAGACGGTCATATGTTAATGATGAAGACCAGGCTTTTTTAAGTTAATCCGGATTGAATCAACACTCTCAATGCTGTATATCCTGAGCGAGTCCTGTTTTTACGTCAGTACGGATAGGATACTCCATAATAATCGACATATTATCGTTGATTTTTTATTAAGTAGCGACGGTATGTTGTGCCTGATAAGCAAAAAATCCGGGATCAAATAGAATTGATCCCGGATTTTTACTTGTATTGAGGCCTGAGTAGCCTAAAGCCTGTCAGCGAAAGCGGCAGGCTTTTTAATTATTTGTATTCGCATAGATAGGCTGTGTCTGTCGCAACTTTCAGTTGAAATTTGCTGTTACCCGGCACGTTGAATTCCTGACCAGCAAAGAAGGTCTGCCATTCGGTTGCACCTGGCAACTGAACTGTCAGGGCACCACGGATAACAACCATTAATTCTGGTGCTCCTGTGCCAAACTCATACTCGCCTGGTGCCATGACGCCTACTGTAGCGCGCTGATCAGCATGATCAAAACCGATGGATTTCACGTTACCTGAAAAATACTCATTAACTTGCAACATAGTTCAACGCTTCCTTGTAGATAAACGCCAAAAGCATAGCACAGAGATTCATGTTCCGGCAGAGCAGAAAAGGGTAAATGTGGTTTTTATCACTGAACAGATCATATCCTGATAAGTAAATATATCCGTTATAAAAGGCAGGTTTTATTTTAAAAAATATAGGTTGTGTCATTTTGCATTCTTAACTCTGATATATCTGACAGATTATTGATTTTTATATGATTGGTCATTGAGAATAAATTATTTTTTATTTACCATTTTTTGCACACGGGAAATGAAAAAATAAAAATGAAATCAAATGATATTGAAATGGTTAACTCCATCATTGCTCCTGTCATCGGACATGCTTTCCCGCAAGGAGAGGACATTCGCTATAATTATGATTTTGAAATGGTTGAGGCCGAACTAGCTAAATTGACCAGTGTCTATAAAGGCAACAGAACTGATTGGAAATTAGTTCTGCAATTAAGTTATGAATTGCTCACAACCCGTAGTAAAGATCTGCGCATTGTCTGCTGGTATGCATATGCACAACTGAAGCTTGATGGGTTAGTTCGGCTGCCTACTGTACTTTTTATGTTGCAAAAAGTAATAGAAAAATATTGGCAACGATGTTTTCCTGTGAAAATTAGCGTACGTTTAGCTACATTAACCTGGTTGTTTGAGCGTATTGACTTCAATGAAAATAAGCATGCAGAAAATTTATCCAGCGATGAGCTGAACTTGCTTATTTTTTCTCTGAAATCATGCGATGAAATATTGAATGAAAAATTCAATGGAGAATTTTCTTTTTTACAACCCAAGCTTCAGCAGTTACGTGATATTCAGCGCCGGCAGAGCATGAATATAGTTGAACCAGTTTTAACTAATCCGGTATCAACAAATAATGTTCCTGTAATCGAGGCATTGGTTCCTGTTCTGAGTTCGATAACGGAAGATAACGATAGCATTCGTATCGCCCGCTATATTCAGGAACAATCCCGTTTACTTACGAGCTGGTTTCTTAGCAAAGATTTGGCAGATCCCCGAGCTTACTTACTAACACGTAGCTGCGCATGGTTACAGGTGGTTTCTGCGCCTTTAGCTGATGCGCAAGGCCTTACGAAGTTAAAACCATTAACTGCTAATAAGTTACAGGAATATCAACAAAAATTGTCAGCAAAAGAGTTTGCTGTGTTGATTCCGGAGCTGGAAGTTAGTTTGTCAAAAGCACCCTTCTGGTTGGATGGTCATCACTGGTGTGCTCAGGCGTTGGATGGATTAGGTCATCACCAGATGGCTAATCACTTACGGGATTATTTATGTTCCTTTCTAAGCAAACATCCTTCACTGCTTGAATTGTCTTTTGATGATGGCAGCCCCTTTGCCTCCGAGACAACTAAAATATGGCTCTCAACTGCATCATCAGAGCCGATGGTCAATTGTGCAGTCTTCAGCAATTCAGAGGATGAACAGCAACCTTGGTTAATTGCATTATCTATGGCTCAAGAAAATATTAACCGTGATATTTCATGTTTAAAACAAGAAATACGTGGTTTACATATTCTGGCTAATACAGCGACTTCTGGCAGAGATAAAACGATGTGGCTATTGACATTAGCTACACTCTGTCAACAGTATCAGCGTCATGATCTGGCAGTTTTTATTCTGGAAGATATTCATCAGTATATTAATCAGTTTCGACTTAATCAATGGGAGCCGTTATTAGGGAAAAAAGTATTACAAAAATTACTGCTTAGTCTTGAAAAAACAAATGCTAAACAGCATCAGGAAAAAATAAAAGAAATAAAAACTAATCTTTATCGAATGGATATTTCCATCGCGTTTTAACCAGGAGCATTACATGTCGGGAAAAGAGGGCTCTGTTGCACCGAAAGAGCGGATTAATGTCACTTTCAAACCATCTACTGGCGAAGGAATGGAAGAATTTGAGCTGCCACTTAAGTTAATGATGATTGGTGATTACACGCTGACAAAAGATGATCGCAAACTTGAAGATCGTAAAGCCATTAATATCAACAAGAACAATTTTAATGAGGTTCTTGAAAATCAGAAGATTGGTTTAGATCTGCAAGTTCCAAATCGTCTGAGTGGCAACGATACGAATGAAGAAATAGCTCTGAGTTTGCATTTCAAAACATTAAAAGATTTTGACCCTGCGAACCTGGTACAGCAAGTACCAGAAATGAAAGCTCTAATGGAACTACGTGATGCCTTGGTTGCTCTGAAAGGGCCGTTAGGCAACGTACCATCTTTCCGTAAAGCAATTGAAGAAGTACTGACCAACCAGGATGCCAGAGAAAAAGTGTTGGCTGAATTGGGAATGGTTGAAAAATAATAATACAGGATACGGGATATGAAAAAGAGATTAAGTGAGCAGGCTACAGCAACGCTTGAGTCAGTAAATATATTGGACCGTATTATTGCGGAAACCAGGCTGACTCCGCAGGATGAAGCCTATGACATTGCAAAGCGGGGTGTCAGCGCATTTATTGAAGAGCTTTTGAAAAGTAAATCTTCCGCGGAACCGGTAAAGAAAGCCTTGGTCGATAAAATGATCACTGCTATTGATGAAAAACTCAGTCGGCAGGTAGATGAAATTCTGCACAATGCTAAGTTTCAGCAAATGGAATCAGCGTGGTGTGGGTTGAAAATGGTAGTTGATCGTACCGATTTTGATCAGAACATTAAGCTGGAAATACTTAACGTTTCAAAGGAAGACTTGCTTGATGATTTTGAGGACGCCGCGGATATTACCCACTCCGGCTTATATAAACATATTTATACATCAGAATATGGCCAGTTCGGTGGGCAGCCTGTTGGCGCCATTATTGCCAATTATGCATTCGGGCCATCTGCACCAGACGTGAAAACACTGCAATATGCCTCTTCTGTTGCTGCAATGTCTCATGCACCTTTTATCTCTGCTGCAGGTCCTAAATTTTTTGGTCTGGAAAGTTATGAAGGATTGCCAAACATTAAAGATCTGAATGATCATTTTGATGGTCCGCAGTACACCAAGTGGCAGAGTTTTCGTGAAACAGAAGACAGCCGGTATGTTGGTTTGACACTACCTCGTTTTCTTTTGCGTCAGCCATATAGCCCCGAAGATAACCCAGTTAAAACATTTGTTTATCAAGAAGATGTATCGGCGACCCATGAACATTATCTATGGGGTAATTCAGCTTATGCGTTTGCTACCCGTCTGACAGAAAGTTTTGCTAAATATCGCTGGTGCCCAAATATTATCGGTCCTCGCTCTGGTGGCGCAGTAAATGATTTGCCTCTGCATCATTTCGAAAGCATGGGGGAAATTGAAACAAAGATTCCGACTGAGGTATTAGTTTCTGATCGTCGTGAATATCAGTTGGCTGAGCAGGGGTTCATTTCTCTGACAATGAGGAAAGGCTCTGATAATGCCGCTTTCTTTTCTGCTAATTCTGCACAAAAAACAAAGTTTTTTGGTAATAGCGAAGAGGGTAAGAAAGCCGAACTTAATTACAAGCTCGGCACCCAACTGCCGTATATGTTTGTGATATGTCGTTTAGCTCATTACATCAAAGTATTACAGCGTGAGCAGATTGGTTCATGGAAAGAGCGAACTCAGCTGGAGACGGAGCTGAATAAATGGCTGCGTCAGTACATCGCTGATCAGGAAAATCCGCCAGCAGAAGTACGTAGTCGTCGCCCTCTGCGTGCGGCTCAAATCACGGTGGAAGATGTAGACGGTGAACCGGGCTGGTACCGCGTTGGTATCGCTGTACGTCCTCATTTCAAATTTATGGGAACAGATTTCACTCTTTCCCTTGTCGGTAAGCTTGATAAGGAATAAGCGTGGGCTACGGCAGTTTGTTTGAAAGACTGAACGGTGAAACGGTTGGTCGCAATTCACTGCTGACCGAAGAGAGTCTGGCTGCATCAATACTGAATCATTTGAATAAGCTGTTGCAGACACGGCAGGGAACGGTTCTTTGCCTGCCTGATTATGGCTTACCTGATTTAAATGATGCGAACGCCAGTATCTATGACTCAATTAACCGGATCCGTCGTCATGTGGGGTGGATTATCAGCCGATATGAACCTCGTTTGAGTAGTGTTCGGGTGATACATGTACCTGATGCCGGATCTCCGCTTGCGCTGAAGTTCCGCATTACAGGAACAATGCAGAAAGATGGTCTGGTGGCTCCGCTGATCGTGGGAGTAGACGTGTATGGTGGTTCTGAATTGAGGTTGCAACGTGTCGTTTAACCAATATTTCCAGAGTGAGTTGCTGGCGCTGAAAGAGTTAGGACAGGATTTTTCCCGGAAGAATCCCGCTCTGGCACCTTTTCTCAGTCAGGATGGTCGTGATCCCGATGTGGAACGTCTATTTGAGGGATTTGCATTCATCTCCGGCCGTTTGCGCCAGAAGATAGATGATGAACTGCCTGAGTTAAGCCATTCATTACTACAACTTCTTTGGCCGAACTATCTGTGCCCTGTTCCCAGTTTTGGCATGCTGGAATTTAAACCGGTACATCAGGTAAATCAGAACCCTGTTGTACCGAAAGGTGCTTGCATGTCCTCAGTTGCGGGTAAATCAGCGAATGGTAATTTTCAGACTTGTTTTGACACGGCGTTACAAGCGTTGCAGGTAGAAGGGGTTAGCTTCTATCCGCAAGGGGATGCAGGCGTTATTCAGCTGGAATTAATACCGATAGCCGACGTCTCTATCGCAGATTTATCTCTTTCCTCTTTGCGTCTGCACTTCGCTGGTGCACATGCGGTTACTACGTCTCTTTATTTCAGTCTGCTGCAACTGACTCAGCGTGCCCTGTTATTGTTGAAAGATGAACAGGGGCAGGTTCTGGAACAGCTGACGCTTGATCATTCGCAGATCCGGGCCGTTGGTTTCAGTAAAGATGAGCGGTTGCTGGATTATCCGCTTAACTGTTTCGACGGTTATGTACTGCTGCAGGAGTATTTCTCTTTTCCTCAGAAATTTCTGTTTGTGGAGGTGGGGGGATTCTCCATGCTGCAATTCTGTAAACAGAAAGAACAAGCCCACAGTATTGAGTTGCAATTTGAACTATCGCGTACACCAATGATGCATTTTCAACCGAAGAAAGAAAATGTGCATTTACATTGTTCTCCGGTGGCAAATGTTTTCAAAACTCATGCGATCCCGATTCGCTACGATCAACGCCAGACCGAATACAAAGTGATTCCGGCAGAGCGTGGTCTGGGTACCCCCGGTATCATTTCGATTAATGCGGTAACCGGTTGGTTGCCTGGCAACATTGGTATGCGGGAATTCAGTCAGTTTGAAAGTTTCCGTAATCATGATGATGAAGGATGTGCTTATTTTCGTGTGCGTTACAAGCCGGGAATTGGCAATCACGGTACGGAAACCTGGCTGAGTTTTAATAATACTCAGATGGGAGAGCAAATGGCGGAAACGATTTCTGTCGATCTTACCTGCTGTGATCACTCATTAGCCCAGCACATCAACGTAGGTGATATCAGTGTGGCTGGTGACGGGATGCCGCAATTCGCTTCTTTCCGGAATATCACTCGATTGTCTTCTGCCTACCAGCCTCCTATGTCAGGCGATATTTTATGGCGGATCATATCCAATATGTCATTGAATTATCAGTCTCTGGCAGATGTACAGGCTTTGCGTGTGGTGCTGAAAACCTATGACTTCCCTGGTTTCTATGACGATAAAAAAGCACGGCGAACCAGAAAGATGCTGGATGGCATTAAACGAATAACGCAGAAGGCCGGTGACCGGATCTGGCAGGGATTACCGGTGCGGGGAATGTGTACTGAAATTGAAATGGATGTGTCGTACTTCCTCTGTGAAGGAGACATGTTTTTATTTGCTGCAATTCTGAATGAATTTTTCTGCAGTTTTACCAGTCTTAATACATTTCATCAGTTACAGGTGAAAAGTAGTGATGGAGTTATTTACTCATGGGCACCGCGTATGGGTCAGCGAGTACTGAGCTGATGACTGGGCCCTTTGCCGGATCAGTCAGACGTTACAACTTGTTTCAGGCTATCGACCTGAGCTGTAAATGGCTTTCACAAGTCAATCAGATCGACGAGGAACAAGCATATGGGCTGATTTCTTTTGCGGGGAACACTTCACTGGCCTTTCCGAAAAGCGATATTGAAGAAGTCTTTTTTTATCTGGAACAGGGTGTAGTCCGGGCGAAATTTATCATTAACAGTATCAACCTGTTTGGGGCCGGATCGCCTTTGCCTGCGCATTATTATGAGCCGATTGCCTACCATGACGAACAAGGACGTATGGTCCGTGATTTTATCGATCTGTTTAACCAGCGTTTACAAGCGCTGATTTATCCGATCTGGAAAAAATATCGCTATTACATGCAGTTTGAACCTGCGGCCAATGATGCTTTTTCTGACCGAATGTTCGCATTGATCGGACTGGGATATCAGGAGCTACGGCGTAGCAGTCGTATTAAATGGTCTCGATTACTACCGTATCTGGGACTGTTGAGTATCAAGGTGCAGTCAGCTGCATTGCTTGAATCGGTATTGAGATATTACTTCAATCATAAGGCATTGTTTATTGAGCAATGTGTTGTCCGGCGGGTGACTATCCCGGTTGAACAATGTAACCGGCTTGGTCTTGCCAATCATCAGCTGAGCCAGAGTCTTGTGTTAGGTGAAAGCATTCTCGATCGACGCACGACATTTCGTATCCATATTCGTGAACTGGACTGGGATGCGTTTCACTATTTTTTGCCCATTGGCGAAGGCTACGCAGTATTGCGTGAACTGCTGGGTTTTATTTTACGGGAACCACTGGAGTATGACATCAGCTTGTCGCTGCCCGACCGGTCATCACAACCGCTGATGCTCTCTGGTAATAATAAGTGTCGGCTGGGCTGGACTACTTGGTTTGGGCTTGAAGCCGATGAAGGCACGATAACTGTCACGGGTAATATAAATGATAACAATTAAATTAGACGAGCTGATTAGTGCGCTGGCACCTGCTGAAAGACAGGCGCTGGAACGGGCAGCAAATTACTGTGTAGCGCGGGCGGGAAGTGAAATATTAGTTGAAGACTATTTGCTCGCATTACTGGATGGTTCTGATAGCTTTCTGAATAAAGTGTTACTGCAGTTTTCTCTGAGTGCTGACACGCTGCGTACCATTTTGCTGAAGTCAGTACAACACCAGAAAACAGAAAGCCGGAATCCGGTATTTTCAACGTTGTTAGTTAACTGGCTGGAAGAAGCTTTTCTGATAGCAAAATTGCAACTGCAACAGTCTTCTATTTCCTGTATTGCGTTATTACTGGCGATTCTGGATCAGCCGGAGAAATACGCACGTACCCGTTATAGTCAGTTTTTCTCTGATCTTCCCCGCGAAAAGCTCATGGGATTAATGGATGGCTTACAGGCGGAAGCTCTGTCTGTCATGTCAGTTTCTGGTTCCGGGAGTGCTCTGCAACAGTTCACCAAAAACTACACCCAGCTGGCAAGAGATGGAAAGCTAGATCCGGTGTTGTGCCGGGATGAAGAAATCCGCCAGGTTGTGGATATTTTATCGCGTCGTCGTAAAAATAATCCGATTCTGGTCGGTGAAGCCGGGGTTGGTAAAACTGCCGTTGTCGAAGGGCTGGCTCAGCTGGTCATTGTGGGGCTGGTTCCGCCTGCATTGATGGGGATTGAACTGCTGGAACTGGATATGGGCTTGTTACAGGCCGGTGCCAGTGTGAAGGGGGAATTTGAGCGACGTCTTAAGGCGGTAATTGATGAGGTCCATGCATCACCTAAGCCGATTGTATTATTTATCGATGAAGCTCATACCCTGATTGGTGCCGGTGGTCAGGCTGGTGGCGGTGATGCAGCTAATCTTTTGAAACCGGCACTGGCTCGCGGGGGGCTGCGCACACTGGCTGCAACCACATGGTCAGAATACAAAAAATATTTTGAGAAAGACCCTGCTCTGGCGCGTCGTTTTCAGCCCGTACAAGTGCTGGAACCCACTATTACTCAGGCAACAGCCATCCTGCGTGGTTTAGTCTCCCGTTACGAAGTCGCCCATGGTGTCTATCTGCGCGATGATGCTGTCGTGACAGCCGCAGAATTATCTGCGCGTTATTTATCAGGCCGTCAGCTACCGGATAAGGCAATTGATTTGCTGGATACTGCATGTGCCCGGGTAAAAAACAGTCAGCATGCAACCCCCATCCGTCTGCAGTGTATTGCTACTTCTCTGGCTGAAAAGCAGCGTCTGCAAACGGCATTATTGCGTGATCAGCAATATGGGTTGCCAGTCGAGTCAGAACAGCTGACTGCTCTGGCGCAACAGCTTTCTCTGCTGGAACAAGAATACGCTGAGTTGTCTGAACACTGGCAAGAGCAAAAAAGGCTGGTGGTACAGTTGATTGCCAGTCGTAATCCTGAAGTATCATCATTGCCGTCGGCTGCAGAAAATCAGCCTGAAATTACCGCTGAATCTGTTGATACCATGGCTTCTGACACAATTATGGTCGTATTAACTGAACTGCAGCGGTCACAAGGCATTCTGATCCATCATGAAGTGACTCCTCAGGTTATAGCGGAAGTTGTTTCCAGCTGGACAGCCATTCCGGTAGAAAATCTGATTGAAGCACCATCTGCTCAGATTGTTGAATTTGCTGACCGACTGCGAGCCCGTATTCGTGGTCAGGAGCATGCAGTTTCATTAATTGAGCGAGCCGTAAAGGCCCCTGCGGCCGGTTTGGGAAATCCTCAGGCGCCTACAGGCGTGTTCCTGCTGGCTGGGCCAAGTGGTGTTGGTAAAACCGAAACAGCAGTTGCTGTTGCGGAACTGTTGTATGGCGGTGAACGCTTCCTGACCACAATTAATATGTCTGAATTTCAGGAGAAGCATTCGCTTTCCCGTCTGATCGGTTCACCGCCCGGCTATGTAGGTTATGGCGAAGGCGGGATATTAACCGAAGCTGTCCGTCAGCGGCCATATTCAGTGATTCTGCTGGATGAAGTAGAAAAAGCTGACCCTGACATCCTGAATCTTTTTTATCAAATCTTTGATAAAGGCATTGCCAATGATGGCGAAGGCCGGGTAATCAATTTTCGCAATACCCTGATTTTTATGACATCAAATCTGGCATCAGCAGAGATCAGCGCGCTGGCTGCCGGTGAAACTCCGGTAATGACAGATTCGATAACAGAAACGATCCGTCCGGTGCTGGCTAAACATTTTAAACCTGCATTGCTGGCGCGCATGAACATTATTCCTTATTTGCCAATTGCAAACGATGTGATGCATGAACTGGTGCAACTGCGCTTGCAGAAACTTTCGCAACGTATTGCCTCCCGTGGAATCGCGCTGACCTTTGACGCAGCGGTAGCAACTGCTATTGCAGAGAGCTGCACCCGTACAGACACCGGCGCCCGCAATATCGATTTTCTGGTTAATAACTATCTGTTGCCGGCAATTTCAGATCGCATTCTGAAAGCGCTGACACAGCAGGAAAAAATCCGCGACATTCAGGTAGTACAGGATGAAAACGGTAATTTTGAACTGATTATCGGGTAACCCCAAAAATGACAATTACAAATAATAAAGCCGTTCAGCGGCAAGAGCCGGATAATCCATACGCTTTAATTGGGAGCAGCCAGTTGATGAAACAGGTTTATCACCTGATTTCCAAGGTGCTTCATAGTGAAGCCAACATTCTTTTAACTGGGGAGACAGGCACTGGAAAGGAGTTGGTTGCACGCGCTATTCATGAGTATGGCCACCGGCGTACACGGCCATTTGTTGTTCAGAACTGCGCCAGCTTGCCGGACGGGTTGTTGGAAAGTGAACTGTTTGGTTATAAAAAAGGGGCGTTTACCGGTGCCGATCGCAATCATCAGGGGATGTTTGATGCTGCTCATAACGGCATCCTGTTTCTGGATGAAATCGGTGATCTGCCGTTAATACTGCAGGCAAAATTGTTGCGGGTGTTACAGGAACAGGAAGTTCGTCCGCTGGGGGATACGCAGTATCACAAAATCAATGTCCGGGTGATTGCCGCAACTCATCGTAATCTGGAGGAAATGGTGGCACTGGGGGAGTTTCGCAGTGATCTCTACTACCGTTTAGCTCATTTTCCGATTGAATTACCGCCGTTGCGGGAGCGGGAAGGTGACATAAAGAAATTAGCCTGTTCATTTCTCGGTGAAATTGCCATGCGTGAACGTCGTGGGGAAATGAGATTGTCAGCTGCGGCTGAAAAAGCATTGCAGAATTACGACTTCCCGGGAAATGTCCGCGAACTGAAAAGTATGATTGAGCGCGCGATTCTGCTGGCTGATGATACCGATATCATTGAATGTCACCATTTCCCTAATATCCCGGACGTTGCATCACCGGAATCATCACCTGTACACGGTGGCATGCTGAAAGACCTGGTCGATCATTATGAGCGGCAGGTGTTGATTGAAAGCCTGAAAAAACATCGTGGTAATCAGAAAAATACAGCCATTGCACTCGGTGTTGCCCGTCGGACTCTGCTCTACAAACTCAGTAAACATAACATAAATTCCCGGAACTGGAGGGCATGATGCGTCTTGTCATTTCTTTTTGTCTGACCTGTTTGCTGGTAACAGGATGCAGTAAGCGTGAAGGGTATCGTTATCTGGGGGATACAGCCCCGAATCAGCCAATCACTCAGCAAAATCAACAAGATGAGCAGGAGTAAATCATGCCGCTGGTTTTAGATCTGGTGAATGCTGAGGGGGCGTCATCTTCACAGAAAAGTTCGGTTACTTTCCGGAATGCCGGAGGAACTATTGGCCGTGCTGACTCTGCTACCTGGATGCTGGCTGATCGCAGCCGGCATATTTCAGGGGTTCATGCAGATATCAGTTATGAGGATGGTGTTTATTATCTGACTGATCGCAGTACGAACGGTACCTATGATGCCGCTAAAAATGCCCGCCTGCAAAAAAATGAAGATTATCCGATCGCACATGGCGACCGTTTCCGGATGGGGGGTTTTGTTTTTAAGGCCCGCGTATTACAGGATGCAGATCATTTTGAACATCAGGTCATGGGCGAACCATCTTTTGTTTCAGCGTTGATTCCGGATGATGAGTTTCTGGATGCAGATCCGTTGGCCATGCTGAATGCTCCGGATGCATCTTCAGAAGACTTTGATCTGGGGGTGTTCTCTGTGCGCCGAGAAAATGGTTTTGTGCTGAATGAATCCTTTGATGAGCTGGATGAACCGTTCTTATCACCGACATTGGCTTCTGTACCTTTGGCTCAGGAAAAACAGGCGATGCTGACTGCATTAGATCTCTCAAATCCGATCCCCGTGCGCCCGGTACCGCTTAAGCCTGAAAGGACGGGATCTCCGGTTACCGGTTCCCCGGTTTCGGCTCATGTACCGGACTCTGCACAACGTGTGTTGCAGGTGCTGGGAAGTGCTATGGATTTTGATTTCAGCAAGCTGACTCAGGATGAACTGGATTTGGTATTGCAGAATCTGGGGGTACTGACGAAATACGCGGTTCAGGGATTACAGCAAGTGTTGCGAACACGAGCCGAAATTAAAAATAAACTGCGTCTTGGCTGCACCATGGTACAGGAAAACGGGAATAACCCACTGAAGCTGTCAGGTAATTACACGCAGACTCTGAATTGCATGTTACTGGGGCAGAATGGCTATTTATCCGGTCCGCAGGCTGTGCGTCAGGCATTGAAAGATATTCAGGCACATCAGGTTTCCAGCTTTGCCGCCAGTCGAACCATCCTTGATTCGGTGTTTGAGCAGTTCTCGCCAACACAGTTGATCTATCGTTTTGAGGCATCCGGGAAGCCAGGGAAATGGGGCAGTAAAGACGCTTACTACTGGCAACAATATCAATCACATCATCAGAAAATGTCTGGCGATCAGGAATGGCGGCAGAGTCAGTTTATTAAAGACTACGCACGGGTATATGAAGAGCAGGCGCAGTATATCAATGCCGCCTGGTCGGAGGTGGATGCACGGTGATAACAATGAAAAACAAATTCTTCATGGCAGCTTATGGTGTGTTTTTGACGGCCTGCAGTAGTACGCCTGATCCCACTTTACTGGATCTGACGATGACGGCAGATGCAGATTTGAATCCGGACTTAACCAGTCGTCCATCACCGATGGTCGTTAAACTGGTTGAGCTCAAATCACATACGGCATTCGGAAATGCGGACTATTTCGCATTAGCCGGGAATACCAAAAATACACTGGGTCCGGATTATGTCGCTGAGGAGATACTGCCGATCAGACCCGGTGAAAGCAAAACACTCAAATTACGTCTCCATCCGGGAGCCCGTTTTATCGGCGTGATTGCCGAATACCGGGCGCTGGATAAGGCGGTCTGGCGGTATGTAATTCAGCCTGAAAAAGAGGATTTTTCTGCTATTCGTTTAGCGTTAACCAGGGATGCAATCCGTCCACTGACTCCGGCACCGTATGAGGATAAGAAAGACAGTGCCACAGCTCTGAATGTCTCTCAGGCAAAACAAGCCACGAATATCGCGTCAGAGGCAGCGGTTCGTTTGCAGTAACAGCGCGGCGGCATCCGTAGTGAGCCTTTTAAATGCAGATATAGCCATATAAATAATAATACGGGATAAAAATGGAAAGAATCGTTTGGCGCGAGGGGATGCTGCTACGGCCACAGCATCTCCAGCAGCAGGATCATTATTATCAGCATCAGTTCCGGGAACTGTTGCAAATGACCTCGCCCTGTAACTGGGGGTTCTTTGAGGTCGAAATCGATAAACAATATCTGATGATGGGGAAAGTCGTTGTTTCCCGGGCAGCCGGTATTCTGCCGGATGGTACGCTCTTCCGTATTGATGAAGATGATCATCCGGCTGTGGAGGTGAAAAAAGAGCTCTACGATGCGGTGGTATATCTGGCATTACCATTAGTCACCGGCAACGCCGTTGATAATCGTCTTGCTGAAGAACATCAGGTTGTTACCCCTTTTGTCAGTTTTGAAAAACTGGCCTATGACACCAACTATGGTGAACGTAACAGTTGTGCTGTACTTTGCTGCCGTCATGATTTTCGCTTACTGGTGGAACAGGCTGGCAGCAATAATGGCCTGCCGGATGAGGCCAGCTGGATCAAAATGCCGCTGTGCCGGATCTCTGATGTCAGTGCTGATGGGGTTGTAACGCTGGATGAGCATTTCCAGCCAAGTTTTCTGCATTTTGGCGAATGTGCACCATATCAAGACTATCTGCGGGAATTAGTGAATCTGCTGGCACACCGCGGAGATACGCTGGCGGGACGTATCCGCAATACCGGTCGTTTTGGTACATCAGAAGTTGGCGACTTTCTGATGCTGGCGCTCATTAACCGGAATGAAACCCGGTTGCGTCATTTGATGCAGTTCAGGCAGATACATCCTGAACGTGTCTTTATGGAAATGGTATCGCTGCATAGCGAGCTGGCCTCATTCAATGGTGATAGCCGCCGTCCGCTGAATGATTTGAGCTACAACCATACCGCACAGTATGTCTGTTTCCACCGGATGATGAATGAATTGCGTCAGCATCTGAGTCAGGTTATTGAACAACATGCGGTTGAATTACCTCTGCAATCCCGGAAATACGGCATTCTGGTTTCCCCGTTACAAGACAGAACGTTGCTCGATAATTCACAGTTTGTGCTGACGGCGCAGGCCGATTGTGAACAGGAGCAATTACGTAACCGTTTGCCTGCACAGATGAAAGTGGGGCCGGTTGAACAGATCCGTCAGATGGTGAATCTGCATTTGCCCGGCATTAATCTGCGCCCGCTGGCTGCTGCGCCTCGTCAGTTGCCATTCCATGCCCGCCATATTTATTTTTCGCTGGAACTAGATGCTGCTATGCGCTCCCGGCTGGAGAGTTCCGGTGGGTTTGCTCTGCATGTGGCCGGTGAATTTCCTGAATTGCAACTCAGTCTCTGGGCTATAAGGAATAATTAAAATGGCGATGGCTAATTCTGAACATACTGTATTTCTGGGACACAGAGAAACGGATGATGAAGAGATCATCGTCCCGTTACCCAAGACAAAACCGAATGCGGCGATCCGTTATCAGCAACTGGATGATCGCATGATTTACGCGGCCCGCCTGCGTGATGAAAAAATGCTGAACATTGGTACCAATCCGTTACTGGCGGCAGCTTCACCACTTTTTCAGGCAATTGCTGAAGTTTCCTCTGAAAGTTATGCCGCTCCGGCAGGATTAAAAGATGAGCTGGTAAAACGAATTAAAGACTTTGAGTTCATGGCGTTATCTCTAGGGTGTGACAACACGGAAATTATCGCATCACGTTATGTTTTGTGTACGGCGCTGGATGAGGCCATCACGACTAAACCCTGGAGTTCCCGTCTGGAGTGGACAAAAAACAGTCTGCTGATCATCTTCCATAATGAGGCTAACGGCGGGGAAAAACTCTTCCGGTTATTGGATAAGTTATCCCGGAATCCAACCAAGCATATCAATATATTAGAGCTGATCTATGTCTTTTTAAGTCTGGGCTATGAAGGGAAATACCGGGTTCTGCAACGTGGTTTATCTGAACTGGATGCTATCCGTAACAGCCTGTATCGCCAGATACGTATGATCCGGGGGGAACAACAAAAAGATCTGGCCATAAACTGGCAACCAGCAGTGTCCGGAAGGCAAAAGCTGCCTGTTTATATACCCATCTGGCTGATTGTGGTGATGGCGTTGTGTTGTCTGGGACTGGTCTACGCTGGTTTTGATTATGTGTTGGAGCAACAGACACACGTCATTACCAATATGTATCAGGACGCAGGTCAGGAACAAGGACACAACGCACAATGAAAAACTTCTTCCGCAAGTTTATCCTCACATTAAAACAGACATGGTGCTGGACGTTGTTACTGACATCCGTTGGCTGTGCGATGGTATTTTTCATCGGTCCGCTGATTGCGATCGCCGGCCGAACTATTCTGGCCGCCCCGGAAACCCGCATATTAGTCATGCTCCTGCTGCTGGCATTCTGGCTGGTCGCCTTGCTGGTGGTTCAGCCACTGCGCAAACGTCGTCGCCGCCGGATGCTCAATGCGGAACAGCTGAAAACGGAACGGGAAAACGATGAGCAGATCGATGACGAGTTACACATACTGAAAGAACGGTTAAACACCGCAATTCATGTCGTAAAACATGCCAGTTTTTATGGTAAGCGCCGAGCCTCCCGTTATGAACTCCCCTGGTATCTGCTGATGGGGGATCAGAACAGCGGGAAGACGGCATTGCTGGAAAATTCCGGTGTTGATTTCCCGCTGAATAAAACCGATGAGCGTATGACCCGGGATATCGGGTATACCCGCTACTGCGACTGGTATTTTGCTAATCAGGCCGTGATGATTGATGCTGGCGGACGTTATATGTTGCAGGAAGAAAATTCAGTCGCTGAACGGGTCTGGCCACAATTCCTGCAAATGCTGTATCAGAAGCGTCGCCGTCGCCCGCTGAACGGGATTGTGTTTACGCTGGATGTGGGACAGTTACTGAACCAGAACGAAGGGGCGCTGGAGCAATATGCCCGTACTGTTCGTAGCCGGGTGCAGCAGATCCAGTCACAGCTCAGTTCTGATATCCCGGTTTATCTGGTGCTGAGTAAAGGCGACTATCTGGAAGGATTCAATGCTTTCTTTGAACACCTGACCAAAGAAGAACGGGAACAGATTGTCGGGATTACTTTTAAAGAAAACAGTGATGGTACTCAGGTCGATGTATTACGTACGGAATTTGAAGAGCTGATCCGTCGCATCAACGATATGGTGCTGACACGTATTCACAACGAACGGGATGTGAAACGCCGTGGCGATATTATCCGTTTCCCACTGCAATTTGCGGCGATAGCAGAACCACTGGCACTGTTTGTTGAAATTGCCTTTGGCCGTAACCGCTATCATTTACCAACCCGTTTGCGTGGTATTTATCTGACCAGTGCACCACATATTGACGTGAACCAGCCGCTGAATGAAACCACGGTCAGCATTGGTCGTAATATCGGTCTGCAGCGGGAGCTTTTGCCATTCACTTCGCCAAACCGGGGCTTCTTTATTCGCCGGATGCTGGAAGATATTGTCTTTAAGGAGGGGGATCTGGCGACTATTGATACCCGTTATGACCGTGGCCTGCGATGGACTAACCGCTTTGCTTATCTGAGTGTTTTTGTTGTCATTCTGGGCATCGGATCAACCTGGATGCGTGTGTTCCATGACAACAGTTCCCGTCAGCAAATGCTGCGTGATCTGTATATGAAAGTAGAAAACGAGCAGCAGAAAGTACCTCCTGTATCGGATATGCCAGCCGTATTACCGGTATTAAGTACATTGCGGCAAGCGACAGAAATTTATCCGCAAAGTAACCGGGCCGACTGGATTAATAAACTCAGCCTGCATCAGAGCGACCGTATTAATCCGGTTGTGGATAAGGCCTACAGGCAACAACTGCGTCAGCTGATGCTGCCGAAAATTAAGCAGTTACTGGAGGAGCAGTTACGGGCGGGTACAGATGATCGTGATTACCTGTTAAAGGCGTTACGGGCTTATCTGATGCTGCATGATAAACCCCATCGGGATAATAGCTATCTGCGTCAGTGGATCAGTCTGTCCTGGGCTGATTTATATAGCGGTCAGGCAACATTGCAAAATAATTTGCTGGATCATTTCGACAAATTGCTGAGTATTGGTTTTGAACCGCTCGACATTGATTACCGACTGGTTGAAGACACACAGCATCTGCTGAAACAGGAGTCTCCCGCCAGGCTGGTTTACCGCATGATCAAAGAAGATCCACTGGCGGTAACCTTGCCGGCAGTTCATTTTGATGATGTGCAGGGGCTGCAGTATCACAGTTTCATCGGTGGTGAATATGGTATTCCCGGGCTATATACCCAGCGCGGATATCAGGATGTTTTCCTGCGGAAAGGTTTAGCTTTAATTAAAGACATCATGCGTGATAACTGGGTTCTGGGTACATCAGATGACATGAGTGAACGGGAATTCCAGAAAATTTATGCCGATGTTGAAAACCTCTATTTTCAGGATTACATCAGTTACTGGAGCGAGGCTATTGGCCAGTTGCAGCTGAAAGCGATGAACGATATCACCGATGCCAGTAATACGCTGAATAATCTGAATAACAATCAGCCTGTACAGCGGGTGCTGGCATTGATCCGTGATAACACGCTGTTCAAATTGTCAGGGCCGGCCGCAGATGAAGCCGAAGATGCGGTGCTGAAGAAAACCGGGAAGGGCGCACTGGCCAAAGTACTGGTTGCGCAGGCAGGTTCCGCACTTGAGGAAGCGCAGCACAAAGGACCGAAACAAGCGCTTTCACTGAAGTTTGCCCCCTTCCATCAGTTGGTTCAGGAAAACGGTACGCCTAATCCGGCATTACAGGATGCATTTACAGCGCTGAATGCAATCCAGGCGATGTTTACTGCTCTTGCTCATGCACCGGATCAGGACGCGGCAGCTTATCAGCTGGCAAGTAACCGTATGTCGGGACAACCTGATGAGCTGACCCGGATCCGTATCGCCGCGGATCGGTTACCGGAACCGATCCGGACATGGTTTATTGATATCGGTGATCAGACCTGGGATATGACACTGGATAAAGCCGCCGATTATGTACAGATGCAGTATCACACTGATGTACTTGCGGTTTATGACAATACCATCAAAGGGCGTTATCCGTTTGCTGATTCAGATAAGGATGTAACCCTGGGTGATTTCAATGAATTCTTCAGAAAAGATGGTGTTCTGGATCAGTTTGTCTCCGGTCCGCTGAAGCCGTTCTTTCTTGTGCGCGGAGGGGAATTGCTGTCCCGTTCCATTGATGGACAAGGCATCCGCATGAGCCGCTCTTCGCTGCAGCAGTTTCAGCGGGCAGCTCAGATCCGGAAAGCATTCTTTACGGATGCTGGTGACCAGGCCGGGATGAACTTTAAGGTTCAGCCTCTGGAGTTGGATCCCGGTGCCCTGAAGTCGGAATTTACTTATTCCGGGCAGTCACTGATTTATCAGCACGGTCCGATTGTACCGATAGACCTGCGTTGGCCAGTGGCACAGGGTAGTGGTACCGCCAGTATATCCATGCAGGATCTGAACGGTCGCGAAACGTTACTGACCAAACAGAGTGGTGTCTGGTCACTGTTCCGTTTGCTGGACCATTGCGTTGTCAGAACACATGACGGAGAAGATCAGCTGAAGGTTATCATCGAGAATCATGGGGTTCAGTCACAATATCTGTTCTCCGGTGATCACAGCCCGAATCCGCTGAAACGTACGTTACTGACCGGTTTTACATTGTCAGACCGTCTGTGAGTCAGTCATGCTGAGACGTAGCTCAGGAAAACGCTGGTCGTCCGCTGCGGCGACCAGTGCCGGCAATGTGCGGACGAATAATGAAGATACATATCTGATGCATGCGGAAAATGGTATCTGGGCAGTGGCTGATGGCATGGGAGGACATCAGCTGGGTGGTCTGGCCAGTCAACTGGTTACGGAATCGCTGCTTGATATCCCGGCTGGCGGCGATCTTGAGCGGCGGCTGGAGCAGGTCGCTAATGCGCTGCAATGGGTTAATTTTCATCTGAGTTGTGAGCGCACACTGACTAATCCTCAGCAGATCATGGGTTCTACCGTAATGACATTGGTTGCTCAATCTGGTCGTGCTGCCTGTATCTGGGCAGGAGACTGCCGCTGTTATTTATTACGGCGTGGCGTGCTGTTTCAAATCAGCGAAGATCATAGTCTGGTGCAGCAATGGGTGAATGCAAAAAGGCTGACGACGGAAGAGGCAATACAGCATCCGCAAAGCAATATTGTTACCCGGGCGATAGGCGTAAGCAGAGAGCTGATACTGGAAAGTACGGAGTTTGATCTGTATTCCGGAGATATGTTGTTACTCTGCACTGATGGACTCTATCGAGCATTATCTGCGAGGGTTATCATACGGAGCCTTGGCATGTCGGAACCAGAAAAAGCAGTTCAGTCGCTGATGCAGCACGCATTAGCTGGAATGGCAAAAGATAACGTGACCGCAGTTGTTGTGAGGAATAACTAAAAACGACAGCACCAAATAATAATTACAACAGAGGCAGGGGATGAATATAGCTCTGTTAAGTGAAGTTACAACTGATGTAACTTCACCGCAATTATCTGCTGGCTATTCTCTGTTGGCCGGGCGCTATAAGCTGGGAAACATTCTCGGTGTTGGTGGGATGGGCGTTGTTTATCGTGGCATAGACACGATGCTGCAGGCCTTTGGTACAGCGAGTCATTTTATTGCGGTGAAGATGACCAGTACTGAGCTGGCAGATCATTGTTACGCAGATAAATTGCTCTTTACCGAGTATGAGCTTGGCTCCCGTCTGAAGCATCCTAATCTGGTAGCTATTCGTCATTTCGATGTTTGTCGTCAGCAGCAAAAAGCATTTCTGGTTATGGACTGGATTGAGGGATTGCTGCTTGAAGAGCTGCTTTACCGGCAATGTATTCCTGCCGCTGTAGCATTAAATCTGGCGCGTCAACTGGTCAGTGGCGTGCGTTACTGCCATGAACAAGGCGTTGTGCATGGCGATATTAAACCAGCCAATATCATTATTTCTCCTGATAATCATCTGACTATATTTGATTTCGGTATCAGCCAATGGCTTGCCCGGCCTGCAACGAATCATCGTGAGATTATCCGGGCGTGCAGTTGCCGCTATGCCGCACCTGAACTGTTTGAAGCACATATTCCAGGCATCGCCACTGACGTTTTTTCGGTCTGTTGTGTCATCTACCGCTTATTCAGCGGGGTGCACCCGTTTAAAGATACGACGGATGAAGCTGCAGCCCGTAACGATGTTATTAAACCCATTTTTCACCGGCGCCATGCGTTAGATAAAGCATTGCAACAAGGTCTCATGTGGTCACATCACAAACGCAGCCACAACCTTGATCGGCTGTATAAGGTGTTGTCCGGACTGACTGAAAATGACTTTAAGAATAACTGGTTTTTATAAAAATAAGGAAAGAGCACGATGTCAGTATCAGATAGCCTGGATGATGTGCTATCCAGCCCCGGCAGTAGTGTCAGTGGTTTATTCAGCGCTAATGAATCGCGTTTTTTTCTTACCCTGAGCGGTAGTGATGAAGACGTACAGGTTCTACGATTTACAGCGCAGGAATCGCTGAATTGTCCATGGGAACTGGATATTACACTGGTCAGCGAAGCGGAAAATATCTCACCGGAGAAAATGGTGGGTAGTCAGGCTACGGTAACCTTGTTGGGGGGGACAGGCAGGAGTTATTACCATGGTCAGGTGTGGCAATTCCGGCGGCAGACACAAGGTAAACGACTGACTCAATATCAGCTGGTGATGCGTCCTTCACTGTCCTGGCTTGGACTGGGGCGGAATCAGCGTATTTTTCAGCAAAAAAGTGTACCCGACATCATCAAACTGCTTCTGCAGGAACAGCATGTCGCCAGCGATCAGGTGCAGTGGAAATTAAACGGAACATATGCTGCGCGTGATTATTGTGTTCAGTATGGCGAAAGCGACCTGCAATTTATCACTCGTTTGCTGGGCGAAGAGGGTATCCATTACCACTTTGCGCATGATGATCGTGGCAGCAAACTCATCTTGGCTGATCATCCGTCAGGCTGGAGCACCGGACTTGTCGTCGTGCAGTATAAACCCGGTACTGGTCAGGTCGCAGATGAGGATACCTTGCAATCATTTCAGGTCAGACATGCCGTTTCGGTCAATATGACCTCCCGACGCTACTTTGACTTACATAAACCGCTTCAACTGACCAACGCCGAACATAAAACACCACCGGCAGCTGGTAGTCCGTCCCTGAACGGGAATGACAGTACCTGCCGTGATCACCTTAATCACTATGACTACCGCAGTGCTGAGCAACAGAGCGTCAGTACGGCACAACAGATTGCCAAACGTCACCTGGAATCATTGCAGCGTGCCTGTATCACCGCGCAGGGGCGCGGCAACCTGTCACAGTTGCGTGCTGGCTGGTTGTTACCGATCAGTGGCCATGGTCGTGCGGAATTCAATAGTAATTGGTTGCTTACTGAAATCCGTTTAAACGGGGAGCAACCGCAAGTGCTGGAGGAATTCAGTGGCGGGCAATCAGGCCTGATCTGTCAGTTCAGCGCTGTTCCTTGGGATACCCCGTGGCGACCTGATTTTGCGCCGGAAAAACCGTTGTTATGCGGCATACAGACTGCCCGCGTGACGGGCCCTGCCGGCGAAGAGATTTACACCGACGAGCTGGGGCGTATCAAAGTACAGTTTCACTGGGACAGAGAGGGTAAAGAAGACGAACGCACCAGCTGCTGGATCCGAGTCATGCATGATTGGGCCGGCAATGGTTATGGTGTCGTGAGATTGCCGCGGATTGGTCAGGAGGTACAGGTCAGCTTTGAAGATGGCAATCCGGATAAACCACTGATAACCGGTTGTTTGCATAACGGTGAACAGAAAACTGCGTGGGAGCTGCCTGTCCATATGACCCGCAGTGGCATCCGGACCAGTTCAAGCCCGGGTGGTGGTGGTAGTAACGAATTGCGTTTTGAAGATAAAAAAGGAAAAGAAGAACTGCGCTGGCAGGCAGAAAAAGACTGGGATGCCAGGATCCGGAACAACAGCCATACCCGGATAGATGGCTCACATGAAAGAGCCATCGGTGGTCATGACTATCGTAAAATAGAGGGTGAGCAGCACATCACCTTAGAAGCTGATAATCAGAAAGAAGTCGGCTTAAATCAGCACTGCACCATTCATGGTAGCCAGGAACAGCATATTGAACAAAAGAGTCTGATCCAGGCAGGGCAAAACGTAGTCTGGCAGAGTAAGAATCAGGCTATCTACCATGCCGGGACGGAGCTGACGTTACAGGCGGGTGGCAGTTTTATCAAACTCGATCCGGGGGGCATTACATTAAGCGGCCCGGTGGTGACAATGAATCAGGGCGGCAGTGCATTATCTGCCGGTAGAGAATCCGCGGCATTACCACATAAACCGGCAGGAACACACAGTGCCGGAACAGGTCAAGTGCCGCAGGCAAAAGCACCGGAGAAAGTGATTAAAGTAGAACCAGAGAAAGTTTATCAGATGGTTTATTCGGATTAGATCATGTGCCTGCGTGACGTCGGTGATGCAGCGCGCTATGCTCAACTGATATTATCATGTATCCATATGACATGATTGCTGATTTATCTCTTGTTGCAATCATCGTCCAGCCATGAGGTCTTCTATGTCGTTGTCGCCTTCTTTGTCAGAAATCATCGAACAGTTGAGTACACCGGAACGGGTATTTGCTGTGCGGGGGATCCGGCGTGGAATTGAACGTGAATCGTTGCGAATTACTCCGGAGGGACGTTTGTCCCCGCTGGAGCATCCCCGTCAGTTAGGTGCTGCGCTGACAAATGCCAATATCACCACTGATTATTCTGAAAGCCTGATGGAGTTCATTACCCCGGTCTCCGATTCATTAGATGTTCTGCTGGCTCAGCTTGGTGATATCCATCGTTTTACCCAGCAAAATATCGGTGATGAGCGTTTATGGCCGCTGTCGATGCCCTGCTTTATTGGCGGGGAAGAGTCTATCCGGCTGGCACAATATGGTCGTTCGAATACTGGCCGCATGAAAACGCTTTATCGTCAGGGATTACATCACCGGTATGGCAGCATGATGCAGGTGATTGCCGGGGTGCATTTCAATTTCTCCATGCCGGACAGTTTCTGGAATGAATGGCTGTCGTTGCAGCAGCCGGAATGCTGCCAGTGCAAACTGATTTCCGACAGCTATATGGGGCTGATCCGTAACGTTTACCGTTTTGGCTGGCTGATCCCTTATCTGTTCGGGGCGTCACCTGCGTTATGCAGCTCATTCCTGCAGGGGCGTGATACCGGGCTGCCGTTTGAGCGGGTTGGCAAGGGTACGCTTTATCTGCCGTATGCAACTTCGCTGCGCTTATCCGATCTTGGTTATACCAACAAGTCACAAGCCAGTCTGAATATCAGCCACAACAACTTGCCGGACTATCTCACATCAGTCCGTCGTGCGCTGGATACCAAAGATGAGGCTTTCGCCGCGATGGGTATTAAGGTCGGTAATGAATATCGTCAGCTGAATGATCATGTGTTGCAGCTGGAAAATGAGTTGTATGCACCGATCCGTCCGAAACGGACACCGCGTTCCGGCGAACGTGCAGTGGTCGCACTGGAGCGCCGGGGTATTGATTACATTGAATTACGTACTCTGGATATTAATCCGTTCACACCCTTTGGCGTTGAACTGCAACAGTTGCGCTTCCTGGATCTGTTTCTGGTCTGGTGTCTGCTTCGTCCTTCACCGGTATTGGATGCGGCTGAAATTGAGCGGAATCGTCATAACATGAGTCATGTTGCTCTGGAAGGGCGTCGTCCGGGGTTACAGTTAATGACCGCGCAAGGTGAATTGCCACTGCGCGTATGGGGTGAGCAGCTGTTTGATGAATTGCAGCTTGTGGCTCAGCTGCTGGATCGGGCTTATGGCCGGGTACATTACCAGCTGGCATTGCAGGCTCAGCGAGACAAGCTGATTGATCCGGATAAAACCTTGTCAGCGCAGGTGTTGACGCATTTATTGCAGCATGATCTTGATAACGCGGAATTTGGTCGTCAGCAAGCGGAGCTGTTTCATCAGCAACTGCAGCATGCGCCGCTGCAATACTGGGAGGCCAACTACTTTACTGATGAGGCGCAGGCCTCTTTGCTGAAACAGGCCGAACTGGAAGCGGATGATCATCAGTCCTTTGATGATTTTTTACAGCAGTATCTGCAGTTGCCACAGGCGGGTTATGCGCCCTGCGGCGTAGAGTAAACCTGTCATCTGAACCCCGCCTGTGAAGGCGGGCTCATCCCCGCAGATGTTGTTCCATTAATTCCTGCAACTGTGTTTCGGTCAGGCTGGTTTCCCAGTCGAAATCGGCATATTTGTGCATGCCACGCTGCACATCATCACGGGCGGCCATGGTCTCCAGATAGCGTGCGATATGCGGGAACTGCCAGATATCCTGCTTCTGATGTTCATACAATGTGATCCAGGGATAGATCGCCATATCGGCGATCGAATACTCATCGCCCGCGACATAGGTTTTATCGGCCAGTTGTTTATTCAATACACCATATAACCGCGCCGTCTCTTCGGTATAACGCTTAATACCATAAGGTACTATCTCGGCCGCATAATGGTTGAAATGGTGGTTTTGTCCGGCCATCGGCCCGAGACCACCGATTTGCCAGTGCAGCCACTGCAGGACAGCATAACGATCGGAGCCACTGGCCGGTAAAAACTGGCCATGTTTCTCTGCCAGATAAGTCAGGATGGCGCCGGATTCGAAAATCTCAATACCGGTTTCATGATCAATCAGTGCCGGAATGCGGTTATTCGGGGAGATGGCCAGAAAGCTGGGCAGGAATTGATCACCCTTACGGATGTTGATCGGAATGACCTGATAGGGCACGTTGAGTGCTTCCAGCATCAGGGTGACTTTTTTGCCGTTCGGCGTCGGTGCATAGAACAAAGTATACATATCGGGCCCTTGCTGAGTCACAAATGGGAGCGAACATATCTTACTGTATCGCCATTAAGAGCGATCGTAAACCATCCACGGCAGATCCTGCGGATATTTGAGTATCCCCCCATTTTGTGTAAATAAACCACGGTAAGCGTTATCTCCGTCACAGACAAATATATGTAAATGTCTGCGGTTTTTTTCTCTATCACAAGGTATTGGTTATTGTCTGATTACTTTAATTTCATAATCAGTACATTAATTTCGTTAAATATTATCCATGCCGAAATATTATATAGTTTGGTTACACAGAACAAATACAAACAGTAACCACACTGCTTAGGAGCAATAAAGATGAGCGAAATAAATCCATCATCTGTACTGGAAGGTAGCGGGCAAATAAAAGAGCCCGGAGTTTTTGGTAAATTAATGGATATCAAGGTCGGGGTTATTTCATTACCCGTTTATCTTGTATTATCTTTGATTGTTTTAATGGCTGCCAAAACAGGTAATCTGCCAAATGATTTAATTGGTGGTTTTGCCGTTATTATGGTGCTGGGGTTGATTCTGAGTGAATTGGGCATGAAATTGCCAATTCTGAGAAATATTGGTGGTCCGGCCATTCTGGCTCTGATGGTTCCATCATTTCTGGTCTACTGGCAGGTACTGCCGACTGGTGTGCTGGATTCAGTAACTACGCTGATGAAGAAAGCCAACTTCCTGTATCTGTATATCTCTATTTTGGTCTGCGGCAGTATGCTGGGGATGCATCGTCAGACACTGATCAATGGTCTGGCCCGTATCTTTATTCCGATGATTGTCGGTACTGTGGTGGCGATTGCTACCGGTCTGCTGGTTGGTGTAGCACTGGGTTACAGCGTACATCACACGATTTTCTACATCATCGTGCCTATTATCTGCGGCGGTGTTGGTGAAGGTATTCTGCCGTTATCCATTGCTTATTCGGGCATCCTGGGTCAGGAAGCCGGTACTTTCGTGGCACAGATGATCCCTGCGGCGGTTATCGGTAATATCGTGGCTATCATCGCTGCAGGTCTGCTGAAGCGTATTGGTGACCGTAATCCTGCATACAGTGGTGATGGTGTCCTGGTTAAATCCAGCGAAAACCTGGCCAATATGCCTTCTGCCGCGGATAAGCCTATCGACTTCTCTATCATGGGTGCCGGTCTGCTGATGGCGTGCTCCTTCTTTATCGTTGGTACTGTATTGGCGCACTTTATCGGTATCCCTGGCCCAATCATCATGATCCTGGCTGCGGCAAGTGCGAAAGCGCTGAAACTGATCCCTGAGAAACTGGAAACCGGTGCCTTCCAGCTGTACAAATTTATTGCCGGTAACCTGACATGGCCGCTGATGGTTGGTCTGGGCATGCTGTATGTTCCGCTGAAAGACGTAGCTGCCATCATCTCTCTGCCTTATGTTCTGACTTGTATCGCAATTGTGGTTTCAATGATTATTTCAGGTTTCTATGTTGGCATGAAAATCAACATGTACCCGGTAGAAGCAGCGATTGTTACCGGTTGCCGTGGTGGTCTGGGTGGGACTGGTGACGTAGCGATTCTTTCTGCAGCTAACCGTATGTCTTTAATGCCATTCGCACAGATTTCAACCCGTATCGGTGGCGCGGCAACAGTAATTGGCGCAACCATTCTTCTGCAGATGTGGCACTAATATCTGAAGTTAATACGGCTGAAGAAAACAAATTAATATATGACTAATTCTGAGAGTAAATATTATGACTATTAATGCGGCTAAACATCACAATTATATTGTTCGTGCTATCGGTGGTGAGAAGATTAAATATGTGAATGAAATCATTCATGGTATTGAATCTAATAAAGGCGAAATTAAGAAAATCGAAGCGGCGTACAAGCAGAATAAAGATAAATCAGTATTAGTGCACTTCCATGTTAATGATCTGACCAGTATCGCTAACATAAAAGATAATCTGGAAAATCGCTTTGGTGAGGCGGATATTCAGTTTATGGATGAAATAACCCATCTGCATCTTGGTGGTAAACTGGAAACTACGCTGAAACACAGTATCGACACCATGGCCGATCTGGCCAAAGTGTATACCCCGGGGGTAGCGCAGGTCTGTATGGAGATCGCGCATAATCCGGAACGTGCCTATGACCTGACCGTGAAGAAAAATACGGTAGCAGTGGTTTCTGATGGTACCGCGGTACTGGGTCTGGGTGATATCGGTCCGGAAGCGGCGATGCCGGTAATGGAAGGTAAAGCGGCACTGTTCAAACAGTTTGCCGGTGTGGATGCCTTTCCGATTTGTCTTGATACCAAAGACACGGAAGAGATCATTATGATCGTTAAGGCGCTGGCACCTACTTTCGGTGGCATTAATCTGGAAGATATTTCCGCACCACGTTGTTTTGAAATTGAAGAACGTCTGAAACAGGAACTGGATATTCCGGTATTCCATGATGATCAGCATGGCACGGCAGTGACTGTTCTGGCCGGTTTCCTCAATGCACTGAAAGTGTGTGAGAAAAACATCGCTGATGTGAAAGTGGTTCTGGTGGGTATCGGGGCGGCGGGGATCGCTGTTTCCAAAATGCTGCTGAATGCCGGCGTGAAAAATCTGATTGGTGTCGATCGTAACGGCGCTATTCACCGTGGTGAACCGTATTCGAACGAAAGCTGGAACGAATATGCCCGTTTGACTAACCCGGACAATCTGCAGGGTCCATTGTCTGACGTGATTGAAGGTGCGGATGTGTTTATCGGTCTGTCTGGTCCGGGCGTGCTGAAAGTCGATTATCTGAAGAAAATGGCGAAAGATCCGATCGTGTTTGCGATGGCCAACCCGGCACCTGAGATTTCACCGGAAGAAGCGGCACCGTATGTCCGTGTCATGGCCACCGGACGTTCTGATTATCCGAATCAGCTGAACAATGTGCTGTGCTTCCCCGGGATCTTCCGTGGTGCGCTGGATTGCGGTGCTCGTCAGATCACTGAAGAGATGAAACTGGAAGTCGCTAAAGCAATCGCGTCAGCGGTATCGGATGAAGAATTGTCTGCAACCTACATCATTCCGGACATCTTTAATAAAGAGGTGGTGAAACGTGTGAGAGATGCGGTTGTTGAAACGGCTCACCGTACCGGTATGGCCAGGATCAGAAGCAATAAACTGGAAAGTCTTACTGTTTAATCAAGGGATGTAAAAGCGCACGTTTCACGCTATTTATTCAGGGGTAGCAGTGGAACGTGCGGGATCTAACAATCCCGGGTGTATGACGCAGGTAGAATAGCCGTCATTACAGAGTAAGGAAAAATCGTCAGTGTTAAAGCAAACCCCGCCGTTAAAACTACGCACCACCATCACGCTATTAGTCTGTTCTGTCATTGCATTAGTCTTGTTTGTCGTGCATTCCGTCTATCTGACACAATCTACCGAACAAACCCGATTCAGTCTGGAAGACAAGGCAAAAGCGGTTTTGCACACGCTGACGGCTGCGCCATTCATTGCCAGCGCACTGAGTAATGGGGTAGACAAAGCGGCTCTGCAGGATTATATCGAACAGGTCCGGCAGCAAAATGAACTCTTATTTATCGTGGTGATGGATATGCAGGGGATCCGGCATACGCATCCTGATCCATCACTGATTGGTAAGCATTTTATTGGTGGTGATGAGGTCAAGGCACTGCATGGCCAGGAGTCGATCTCCGAGGCGAAAGGTACGCTGGGGCCATCATTACGTATCATCAGTCCGTTGTTTGACGTCCGGCATCAGCAGATCGGTGCGATTGCGGTCGGGATCTCGACCGAAAAAATACAGGAAATCATTGCGGCTAATCGCTGGTTTGCATACTGGGCGATTGCTTTCGGTGGTCTGGTCGGTTCGTTCGGTGCCTTTTTTCTGGCGCGGAAGATCAAAAAAATCATGTTTGGCATGGAGCCATCGGAGATTGCCAGTCTGCTGGAAGAGCGCAATGCGATGCTGCAATCGATCCGTGAAGGCATCATTGCCGTGAACGCAGACGAAAAAATCACGCTCATCAATGATGAAGCAAAACGTCTGCTGCGGCAGAACGGGGAACTGGAGAATCTGCTGCTGGCAGAAAGCAGCAAACACTGGCCGGCATTGCTGCATTTGCGGCAGGTACTGGCAACCGGACAGGCCCGGCAGGATGAAGAGATCGAGTTTAACGGCAGCACCCTGCTGACGAACAGTGTACCGGTACGGGTAAACGGGCAGGTTACCGGTGCCATCGTGACCTTCCGTGACAAAACCGAAATCAGCCAGCTGCTGCAGCGGCTGAGCGGGATCTCGCATTACGCCGAAGCGCTGCGGGTGCAGGCACATGAATTCATGAATAAGCTGCATGTCATTCTTGGTATGGTCAATATCAAGGCTTATGATCAGCTGGAAAACTACATCATGGATACCGCTAATTATTACCATGCCGAAGTGGGTTCGCTGATCCGTCAGATTAAAGATCCGGTCATTGCCGGTTTTATTCTCGGAAAAATGAATCGCGGGCGTGAGATCGGCATCGATGTCAGTGTCACGCCAACCAGTTATCTGCCGGAATCAGCAGAATCGGATGTGACACATGAGCTGGTCACTGTACTGGGAAATCTGCTGGAAAATGCGATGGATGCGCTTGATGGCTGTGATTCGCCGGCTATCGTGCTGACTTTTGATCATGATGAGGGTCATCTGCGCTGTACTGTGAGTGATAATGGCCGGGGCATAGATCCTGCGGTGTCCGCGCATATTTTTGAACATGGTTTTTCCACGAAGGGCACCCGCCGGGGTATTGGCTTATTCTTGGTGAGACAGAGCCTAGAAAAACTGGGCGGCACCATTGTGTGTCAGTCTAAACCCGGTGAAGGCACACGTTTTATTGTTTCTCTACCTTATGCCAGCAAGGAGTGCGGTTTGTGATTAATGTACTGATTGTCGATGATGATCCTATGGTGGCTGAACTGAACCGTCGTTATCTGGAGCAAGTGGACGGTTTCCGCTGGCAGGGATCTGTATCCACTATTCAGGCAGCGAAGCAGAAGCTGCTGGAGAGTGAGCCGCCGATCGACCTGGTACTGCTGGATATTTATATGCAGAAGGATAACGGGCTTGATCTGTTACCGGTGATCCGTCAGATGCAAAACAATATTGATGTGATCATGATTTCTTCTGCCAGTGACATGCCGGCCATTAAAAAAGCATTACGGTATGGTGTTGTCGATTACCTGATTAAACCGTTCCAGTTTGCCCGGTTTCAGGAAGCGTTGTCAGCATACCGGGACGAACGTCAGATGCTGGCACAGCGCGAGGAATTAAACCAGTCCGAGCTGGATAATCTGATCCGGCGCAGTAACAGCCGCGCTTCATCAGAAAAGATCAAGCTGCCGAAGGGCTTAACCAGATTAACGCTGCAAGCGGTATGGGAATGGATCAAGCAGGGGCACAAACAGAGTTTCTCCACAGAGGAAATTGCGGCTGAAGTTGGTATTTCGCGCGTATCCTGCCGTAAATATCTGGTGTATATGGCAGAGATCGGCGTTCTGGATACCGACATCTTTTATGGTTCCGTGGGGCGTCCGGTCTATTTGTATAAGCTGGTTCCTTCCAAAGTTGAAGTCATGGATACACTGCTCCGCTAACTAAAAAAGCCGCCGGTATCCGGGGGATGATCCCGGTGGGGTTTGTATATAAACCATCAGATTTTATTTTAATTTTTGAACGGATGTCTGTTTGCCGGAAGATGATTTCATTTATTATTGAACGGCATGATACATGGGTCGCTTGCGTCTGTTTCTCCTGCCTTTACATTGGATGTGCCGGCAAGGTCATGTGTATTGAATTGGCTGACCCAATAATGGACTTCTCGTGAGTGAAGAAAATAATGCATATGACCCGGCTGCATAAGCAGATTGTGAATCGAGTTGGCTTGATTGTGATTGCGTTGGCCCTCTTGGTGACGGCCAGCTGTATTGGCATTATGAGCTGGCTTTATCACAAAACGGATGCTGAACAGGTGTCCGCTGAATTATCCAAAGTTGAGCTGTTGCTGCAGAATGAGCGCGATGGTCTTAGCCGTGCGGTAAATGATTATGCGGTCTGGGATGATGCGTATGAGTATGTCAGTAAGCCCAACCGGAAATTTGAAACCGATAATTTTACCCAGCAATCGCTGAATGTGATGCAACTGGATTTTGTTGCGGTTATGGCCGCGCCGGGTAAAACGCTGTTTTCTTCCGAAATTAATTCCGCATATTCCGATATCACTGCAACCCCGGCAATTCATACCCCGTTACTGTGGTCTCTGCTGGCCAAATTACCTGACTGGCAGCAGAGGCGCGGTGAGACGATACAATCAAGCTATCTGACTGCCGTCAATGGCCGCCCGTTATTATTGGCAGTGTCGGGTATATTTGCTTCGTCGCAGGAACAGCCGCACAACGGTCTGATGATTTTTGGCCGTTATCTGGACGGAACTTATTTACAGCGTCTGCAGCAGCTCGCGGAAAGTCAGCTGCAGATATCTGCACAAATGCCGGTAGAGAAAATAACCGCGCCGTTATATCACACAGAGCAAACGGCCAGTAAACGTTTAGCCAGCTGGCAAACCCCGGAGCTCTGGCTGCAGGTCAGCAAAGATGTTAACTGGCAGCAACGTTATCTGATGATGGCACTGTTTGCTCTTGGTCTGTTGCTGGTGCTGCTGTTTACATCCTGGGTTCTGCAGCGCCTATTAAACCGGCTGGTGGTCGAACGAATCGAGACTTTTGCTGATCTGGCCTCGCGCCGTAGGCAGGGGGAACGGGTTTTCTGGCCGGTTGAAGGACAGAACGAACTTGATTTACTGGCCCGGACCTTCAATGAGCTGATGGATGAAGTTCAGGCTGCACAAAAGAATATGTATGACCTCAGTATTACGGATACGTTGACGGCCTTAGGCAACCGGCGTGGTATGGAAGAGCAGGTCAGCAAAATGATGAAGACTTGTCAGCTGGGCACACCACTGACCATGCTGTTGATGGATCTTGATGGTTTCAAACTGATCAATGACAGTCTCGGACATGCCGCCGGCGATTTGCTGCTGCAGGAAGTAGCGCAACGGATGCGGCAGGTGATGCGTCGGCAGGATAAGTTGTTCCGTATGGGCGGTGATGAATTCGCGGTGCTGATGCCACACACGACAGCGGAACAGGGACATCTGCTCGCGGAACGGCTGATCGAAATACTGGTGGCGCCAATCCACTTTGGCCAGCATCGGTTAAGTGTTTCCGGTTCTGTGGGGGTAGCTCAGTGGGATGGTGAAACGGATGGTTTAGAGCTGATGCGTCATGCCGATCTGGCTATGTATGCCGCGAAACGGGATGGCAAGTCATGTGTCCGTCTGTTTGAGAAAGGCATGAGCGGAGTGGCATCGGAACGTATGACGCTGGAACAGGAACTGCGCCGCGCAATCACCGAACAGAGTATTGAGCCTCATTTCCAGCCGGTGATTGATACCGGAAGTGGCAACGTTGTAGCGGTAGAGATGCTAGCCCGCTGGCAGCGCAATAATGAATCAGTTCCGCCGCTGGGTTTTATCCGTCTGGCCGAGGACCTGGGATTAATTAATCAGCTTTCCATGCAATTGCTGGAAAAAGGGTTAACGGCACTGTGTCAATTCCGTCAGCACTATCCCGCACTCAAGCTGCAAATCAATATCTCACCGTTGCAGTTTGCCGATCGCCACCTGGCTCTCACTATCCTGCAAACTATCGCTGCATACGGACTGCCATCAACGGCACTGGCGGTGGAACTGACGGAAGGTGCAATGCTGCTGTATCCGGAACAGGTCGAGCAGACGATGCGGCAATTCGTGGATGCCGGTGTCAGTCTGCATCTGGATGATTTCGGTACCGGTTATTCCTCTCTGGCTCGACTGCGTGATTTACCATTTGATACGGTAAAACTGGATCGTTCTTTTGTCGTGATGCTCGGCGAAGGGGATACCACACTGTCACAGGCGGTCTTTGATATGGCAACCAGCATGCACATGGATCTTATCGCGGAAGGTGTTGAAAATCAGACTGAATATGAAGAACTGCAAGCGATCGGTTACCGCCAGATGCAGGGCTATATGTTTGCCCGTCCGATGCCTGAACCCGCATTAATTGAGTGGTTGCAGGAGCATTCTGCTGCCTGATATACAGCAGGTCCGGTTCTACACCGGATCTGCTGTACCGGTTACTGCCACCACTGATAAAAATGGTGAACCGGGCCGATGCCTTGTCCGACATCCAGTTGATCAGCCTGCGCTAACGCACCGGAAAGCCAGGTCTTGGCGTGAGATATGGTTTCCGGCCAGTTTTGATAGCGCGGATATAAGGCGGCAATTGCGGAAGACAATGTACAGCCAGTGCCATGCGTATTTTTTGTCTGAATTCGTGGTGCTGTAAACGGAATTGCCTCTTGTGGCGTGATCAGCCAGTCGGGGCTGTTGCTGCCACTCAGATGACCGCCTTTCATCAGCACCGCCTGACATCCCGCCTTGAGTAAATTACGTCCTTGTTCCACCATTTCTGTTTCTGTGGTTGCCTCGTCACAGCCGAGCAATGCGGCTGCTTCCGGCAGATTTGGGGTAACAATACTGGCTTGCGGCAGCAGATGCCGGCGCAGTGCATCTATTGCAGAGTCAGCCAGCAGGCGATGCCCGTTTTTGGAGACCATCACCGGATCCAGCACCACACACGCCGGTCGCCATTCTCTGAGTGCATCTGCAACTGCGGCAATAATGGCGGTATCCGCCAGCATGCCTATTTTCACTGCATCAACCCGGATATCACTGAACACCGCCTGGCATTGCGCCGTGACAAAGGCTGCCGGTACGGCATGTACCGCTTGTACGCCTTGTGTATTTTGCGCGGTGAGAGCTGTGATCACACTCATGCCATACGTGCCGAGTGCGGAAAAAGTTTTCAAGTCGGCCTGAATGCCGGCACCGCCACTGCAGTCCGAGCCGGCAATGGTTAAAGTATGGGGGATCATGGTCTGGCCTCCTGAATAATTTGTCCCAAAGTACGGGTTGCCAGCGCCGGATCTGTTGCGGCACAGATCGCGGATACCACCGCAATACCGTCTGCTCCGGCCCGGATCACCTCTGCTGTCTCTTGTCGTCCGATCCCGCCAATTGCAACTACCGGCTGGTTGATTTGGGTCATCCAGTCACGGAACGTTGCCAAACCGATAGCCGGATCCGCATCCTGCTTGGTACCGGTCGGAAATACCGGGCCGACACCTAAATAGTCAGCCAGCAGGCAATCATCACCCTGCAGATGGTGCGCTTTGGATATTGAAAGCCCCAGTATTTTGTCGGGACCCAATAACTGACGTGCCATTGCCAGAGGCAGATCGCCTTGCCCCAGGTGCACGCCATCTGCATCACAGGCCAGGGCAATATCAATATGATCATTGATCAGAAACGGCACCCGCGCTTCACGGCTCATCGGCAGGATCTGCTGCGATAAACGGAGCCAGTCACGCTTTTTCCACTGAGGTGCCCGTAACTGGATAACGGTAACACCGGCATCCAGCACCTGCTGTGTCAGTTTGATGGTGGCGTCAAATCCGCCACACATTACGGGGTCTAAAACCAGATAAAGTGATAAATCCAGCCTCATGCCAGTGCCTCGGCGATGGTCACGGCATCCAGCAGATAAAGGCCATCCAGAAACGCCGGCACAAAACTACCCGGGCCTTTTGCCTTCGCTGCGGCACGTTGCCCGGCAATTGCCATAACCGCACACGCACTGGCAACAGCATCTAACCGGTCTTTTTCTTCACAACCAGCGATGAAGGCCGCGACAACGCTGGAAAGCGCACAGCCGGTGCCGGTCACGCGTGTCATCAGCGGGTCGCCGGCTTTGATACTCACGACGCGCTCGCCATCGGTGATGTAATCAATTTCACCCGTTACGGCGACAATGGCACCGCTGTTTTTGGCCAGTACCTGTGCCGCTTCAATTGCCTGCTCACTCTGGTTGGCGCTATCAACACCTTTACCTGCAACCGCCTGACCAGCCAGCGCCATGATTTCTGAAGCGTTACCACGAATGGCCGCCGGGTGTTGCTGCAGCAGTTCACGGCATAATCCAGTTCTGTAGGGCAAAACACCTGCCGCAACCGGATCCAGTACCCATGGTGTGCCGGCCTGATTCGCCGACTGAATGGCGATGCGGATGGTCGCCGCCTGAGCGGATGTCAGCGTACCCACATTGACAGAAAGTACAGACGCGATAGCCGCAAAGCTGCCAGCCTCTTCGGGGGCGGTGATCATAGCGGGTGCTGCGCCCAGAGCCAGTAGGACATTAGCGGTAAAACCGGTCACGACATCGTTGGTGATGACATGGGTGAGGGGTACAGAACGACGGATTCGTTCGAGATGAGAGGCAACAATCGTTGCGGGCAGAGCTTGCGGCATAAGTCCTCCTTCAAAATGGCAGACAAAATGCGCAGCAAAAGGAGGACGGAAATACCCGTCGTGAACTCCCTACGCTGGCATGATCCAGATCAGGTGCAACGGGTATTTCTCAGCTGCCAGGCAGCACCCCGGTCACGGTTAATCTTCATTCTGGCGGTCAGTTGGCGTGACTGTCAACAGAACTGTCAGGCGTATTACTTCTTGCGATTCAGCTTTGCCATCTTATGCAGCAAATCATCGGCCATGGTTTCCGGATCTTCGACGATACCATCGGCATCTGCTAGTGGAAAGACCGCCACTGCAACGTCATCTTCACTCATCCCTTTTACCCAGCGATCCAGCCAGGTTTTCAATGGCACGGCATAAGGTTCACAAGCTGCAAAATCATCACCGGCCCAGGCTTTGGCATAATCAGGATGCGGCCAGACAGGAATACATTCCTCATCATCGGCTGAGAGTGATACGCAGCCTTCATCATCTTTGAGGATCCAGACTTCATTGTGCAGCACAGCTTGCTGTAAAAAATGGTGGTAGCGTTGCTCTGCATCCTGAGCTAGGGTGGATTGAAATTCTTCAGGAGATAACGGATAGCTCATGACAGCCTCTTGAGTAGCAAAAGAAAAAATAAAACCCGTACAACATACGCTGTACGGGTCTGGGACTTTGACGCCGATATTCCGTTCTAATTAAAACGGAATATCGTCATCGAAATCCATTGGTGGTTCGTTATAGGTTGGCTGTTGCTGTGCCGGTGCCGGTGCTGGTGCATAACCACCTTGTGGTGCGGCTTGCTGCGGCGCATAACCCGGGTTGGCGCCACCCTGCGGGGCTGCGGCTGGTGCAGAAGCAGATGGACGGCCCCAGTTGCCTTGTTGTGGCTGTTGTGCCGGAGCACCCATACTGCCGCCCTGTGGAGCACCTGCGCCACGACCATCCAGCATCTGCATTTCGTTCGCGATGATTTCGGTGGTGTAGCGTTTCTGGCCTTGCTGATCCTGCCATTCACGGGTTTGCAGACGACCTTCCAGATAAACTTTCGAGCCTTTACGCAGATATTCACCAGCGATTTCAGCCAGACGACGGTACAGCACGATCCGATGCCATTCAGTGCGTTCCTGCATTTGACCTTGCTGGTCTTTCCAGCTTTCGCTGGTGGCAACAGTGATATTGGCTACCGCATTGCCGTTTGGCATATAGCGCACTTCCGGGTCCTGACCCAGATTGCCAACGATGATGACTTTATTTACGCCTCTGGCCATGATCTGCTCCGTAAAAATTCGAATTCTATAGCTGCCTATCTTAGCAATAATCGTCCCTAAAGTCAGATCGACAGCTATGACAGGCCGCAAATAGTTTGTTGACCGGACATTAACATATTTGCAGCAATACTGGCTATTCATCCAGTGCTGGCTATGCCATACTGGAGTTTTGATATGGTTCACAGCTGGCATTCTATGGACAAGATCGAGATACGGGGCGCTCGCACCCATAACCTGAAAAATATCAATCTGACGCTGCCGCGTGACAAGCTGATTGTTATCACCGGCCTTTCGGGTTCCGGCAAATCATCACTGGCTTTCGATACATTATATGCGGAGGGGCAGCGCCGTTATGTTGAATCCCTCTCTGCCTACGCCCGTCAGTTCCTAAGCCTGATGGAAAAACCGGATGTGGATCATATCGAAGGCTTATCGCCGGCGATCTCCATCGAACAGAAATCCACTTCGCACAACCCGCGTTCCACCGTCGGCACTATCACCGAAATCTACGATTACCTGCGTTTGCTGTATGCCCGCGTCGGAGAACCTCGTTGCCCGGAACACGACTTGCCACTGGCGGCACAAACGATCAGCCAGATGGTGGATCGGGTGCTGGCTGAGCCGGAAAACCGCAAGATGATGATTCTGGCACCGGTGGTGCGTAACCGTAAAGGTGAGCACAAACAACTGCTGGAAAGTCTGTCTGCGCAGGGTTATATCCGTGCACGCATTGATGGTGAGGTCTGCGATCTTTCTGACCCGCCAACACTGGAACTGCAGAAGAAACATACCATCGAAGTAGTGGTCGATCGCTTCAAGGTACGGCTGGATCTGCAACTGCGTCTGGCTGAATCCTTTGAAACGGCACTGCACTTATCCGGCGGGCTGGTTTATGTTGCGGATATGGACGATGACAAAGCGCAACCGCTGATTTTCTCCGCCAACTTTGCCTGTCCGGAATGCGGCTATTCCCTGAGTGAACTGGAACCGCGTTTGTTCTCGTTCAATAACCCGGCCGGGGCTTGTCCGAGCTGTGATGGCCTGGGTGTACAGCAATATTTTGATCCACATAAAGTGGTGACCAATCCTGAACTGAGTCTGACCGGTGGTGCGATCCGGGGTTGGGATAAACGCAGTTTCTATTACTTCCAGATGCTGAAATCAGTCGCGGAACATTACAAGTTTGATCTGGATGAGCCGTTTGATGCGCTGAGCCCGCAGGCGAAAAAAGTGGTGCTGCACGGCAGTGGTCACACAGCAATTGAATTCCGTTACATGAATGACCGCGGTGACGTGGTGGTACGTAATCACCCGTTTGAGGGCGTGCTCCATAATATGGAGCGCCGTTACCGTGAAACCGAATCCAACAGCGTACGCGAAGAGCTGGCGAAATATATCGCGAATCAACCCTGTCCGAGCTGTCAGGGCAGCCGTTTACGTCAGGAAGCGCGTCATGTGTATGTGACGGGTGTGACGTTACCGCAGGTTTCCGAAATGTCGATCGGGGAGGCCCTGAACTTCTTCCGGAACCTGCAGCTGGATGGTCAGCGTGCACAAATTGCCGAGAAAATCCTGAAAGAGATCATTGAACGTCTCGGTTTCCTGGTGAATGTCGGCCTTAACTACCTTTCTCTGTCCCGTTCCGCAGAAACGCTCTCCGGTGGCGAGGCGCAGCGTATTCGTCTGGCGAGCCAGATCGGTGCCGGTCTGGTTGGGGTGATGTATGTACTGGATGAGCCGTCCATCGGTCTGCATCAGCGCGACAATGAACGCTTGCTGGGGACTCTGTTCCATCTGCGTAATCTCGGTAATACCGTGATCGTGGTGGAGCATGACGAAGATGCTATTCGTCATGCTGACTACGTGGTCGATATCGGTCCGGGGGCAGGGGTGCATGGTGGTGTGATTGTTGCGCAGGGCACGCCTGCTGAAGTCATGGCAAATCCGGACTCAGTGACCGGCGAATATCTCTCCGGCCGTAAGAAGATTGCGGTACCGGCAGAACGTCGCCCAACCGGTGACAAATGGCTGAAGCTGCTGGGTGCCAGTGGTAACAATCTGAAAAAAGTCGATTTGCATATTCCTGTCGGCGTGATGACCTGCGTCACCGGGGTGTCCGGTTCCGGTAAGTCGACGTTGATCAACGACACCCTGTTCCGTATTGCGCACCGCGATTTGAACGGTGCCACGGTCGAGAAGCCGGCGCCGTATCTGGATATTCAGGGGATGGACTATCTGGATAAGGTCGTGGATATCGATCAGAGCCCGATCGGACGGACTCCGCGTTCTAATCCGGCGACCTATACCGGTCTGTTTACACCGATCCGTGAGCTGTTTGCCGGTACGCAGGAAGCACGTTCGCGTGGTTATCAGCCGGGACGTTTCTCGTTTAACGTCAAAGGTGGTCGTTGCGAGGCCTGTCAGGGGGACGGCGTGATCAAGGTAGAGATGCACTTCCTGCCGGATGTGTATGTACCCTGTGATGTCTGCAAGGGCAAACGCTATAACCGTGAAACGCTGGAAGTAAAATATAAAGGTAAGACCATTCACGAAGTGCTGGATATGACAGTCGAGGATGCGCGGGCGTTCTTTGATGCCGTACCGGCGCTGGCCCGGAAGTTACAGACACTGATGGAAGTGGGGCTGTCTTATATTCGTCTTGGTCAGTCGGCAACAACACTTTCTGGTGGCGAAGCGCAGCGTGTGAAACTGGCGAAAGAGTTGTCGAAACGCGATACCGGCCAGACGTTGTATATTCTGGATGAACCGACAACCGGTCTGCATTTCCACGATATTCAGCAGTTGCTGAATGTACTGGAAAAACTGCGGGATAATGGTAATACCATTGTGATTATTGAACACAATCTGGATGTGATTAAAACCGCAGACTGGATTGTCGATCTGGGGCCGGAAGGGGGCTCTGGTGGCGGCATGATCCTCACCGAAGGCACGCCGGAACAGGTCGCTGAATGTGCCGAGTCGCATACTGCCCGCTTCTTGAAGCCACTGCTGGAACGCGACCGAACATAATAAAAAACGCGCAATAAAAAGGGCCGGTGTCATCACCGGCCCTTTGCTTTTTCCGTATCCGGCGAAATTATTTCACTGTGCCGCGAATAATGCCTTCCAGGAATTGTTTGAAGTTATCACCATGATGTTCCAGCAGTTTCGGGAACATGGAGATTGGTGTCATACCCGGGAAGGTGTTGATCTCGTTCAGCAGGATCTCGTTATCTTCGGTCAGGAAGAAATCGATACGCGACAGATCTTTCAGTCCCAGCTGGGTGAAGGCTTTCAGCGCATATTCACGAATAGTGCTGACTTGTGCATCGCTCAGACCAGGTGCTTCCAGATAAGTTGTTGAATTACTGCCTGAACTGTATTTTTCTTCATAGCTGTAGAAGCTGTCGCTTGGTGTTGCGATTTCACCCGGACGGGTCGCTACCAGCTGATCGTTATAACGGTAAACCGCGACTTCCAGCTCGCGTGGGCGAACTGCTTTTTCAACCAGCACCTGATCGGAATAACCAAAGGCAGCATTCACCGCTTCAGACAGTTTGGCGGCATCGGTCACTTTGTAGCAACCAACGGAAGAGCCCTGACTGGCTGCTTTAACAAATACGGCGCCCCAGTTACGGAATGCGGTGTGTGCCTGTGCATGTGCCGCTTCATTGTTATCAGACAGGAACAGGAACGGTGTGTTCGGAATATCCAGCGCAGATAACCACAGCTTGGTGCTGACTTTATTAAAGCAGAGTTTGCTGCCTTCAGAGCCACAGCCCAGATAAGGCAGACCGATCAGTTCCAGCATCGACTGAATATCACCTGTTTCACCCGGGAAGCCGTGAATACAAGGCACAACGAAATCAACCGCTTTGGCTTCGTTGGTGAAATGCAGCTGACGATCCATACCCAGATGGCAGGAACGGCCATCGTTGGTCTGCCAGTGATCCGGGAATAATTCAACGCGGGTAACGCTGACTTCAGCCAGTTCTTTCAGCTGGCTTTCCAGATAGTTAGCACTCAGCAGAGAAATCTCATGCTCACTGCCGCCACCGCCGCACAGCAGCAGTACGTGAAGGTGTTTCATCTTAATATCCTTTACAATTGGCTGGTGGGTCGCCAGCTCCGGCGGCCGCGTGTCCGCAGTCTAACAAGCCTGATCCGGCAGGGCAAAGCCTTCGGACACATTTCCCGGTAATTGGCGCCGGATCCGGAAGTCATGTATTACACTTTGCTGGCAGAACAGGAGCGAATTATGTGGCAGAAAGCAGGTGGATTATTGCTGGTCAGTCTTCTGGCCGGATGTGCACAAAAAGCAGCCCCTCCGGCCTTGCAACCGCAGGGGGAATACCGGTTATTACCGCTGGAAACCACGCGGCGGCAGGTCGATGAGCTGCTGCAGGGAAATCCGGCAACGCTGATTACCGTGCAGACCAAACCGAATGATGTGACGCCGCCGGTATTGTTTGCGCTGGCCTATCAGCTTTATCAGCAACAGCACTATCACGATGCGATGTTCTGGTTCTATACCGCACAATTGCGCGCCCGCAGCGATGCCAACAAGTCGCTGGATCAGTCGGTGCAGCAAGGGGTCACAAAACTCAGCGAACAGTTTGGCAGCGGCATTTCCGTGTATGCACTCAGTCATCCGGCAGAAATGGAAAGCGCGATGGTACAGGCGTTACGCTGGGATAAAACCGCTCAGCGACGCTATAATCCGCGCTGGGTCGCGTTGCATGGCCGTGAGGTACAGACCAGCCGTGAATATGCTTTTATGCCAATGGATCGCTGGCCGCAGATCGACCAGCTGACCCATCGTGAATATGCGCGGGGGTTCGCGAAATTGATGGTGTCGTTGCGCGGCTCGTCAGGTTTTACGCTGTCCAACCAGCCAGATCCCGGTTAACACGACACCCACGCCTGCCCACTGAACCGGACTCAGGTGTTCATCCAGAATACCGATACTCAGGAAGATGGTGAGGATGGGGCCTACACTGCCAATCAGTGCGGTTTTCCCGGCACCAATGCGGGCCATCGCCGCCGCCAGCGCATAAAGAGGTAACACGGTGGCGACCAGCGCCATGATCATGCCATAGCCCCAGACGGGAAGTGGCTGCATAGTTAACAGATTTAGCGGGCGTGTCAGGGCGTAATGCACAAACATTGATATCGCCGACATGGTAAGTGCCAGTTCGGCGAAGCGCATGGATCCAATCCGTTTTATTACCGGCGGACTCCAAGTCAGATACAGGGCATAACTGATAGTACTGGCTACGACAAAGAACATTCCGATCAGGTCGAGACGGGCACCCGCCAGATCCGGCATCAGTACAATTGCCATGCCGCAGTATGTCAGCAGCATCGAAAACCACATCCGCCGACTGATGGTTGTTTTGTTCAACCAGGCAGAAAGCAGCACGGTCAGCGTGGGGTACAGGCACAAGATCAGTCGTTCAATACTGGCGCTGACTGTTTCGAGTCCGATAAAGTCGAAAAGACTGGCCAGATAATATCCCAGAACACCGAGAAGAAAGACCATGCCACGGTCATGCCATGATAAGGCGGTGGCCGGTGGTTTGCGCAGCAGACGCATGGTGGCGATTAATGGTAAGACCAGTAACAAACGGATGGTCACCAGCGTGGTGCCATCAACATCATAGCGGTAGGCGAGTTTGACGAAAATCGCCTTACAGGCAAACCCGGTCGCGGCCAGAATCGCCAGCAGTAAGCCCGTCAGATAGTCAGATTGCTTCATCAGTTATTTTGTTTCTGGCAGCAGTGTCAACAGATCACGGATGTCCTGCAGCATCAGGTGTGGCAGCGTGTGTAATGTGCGCCAGTCCTGTCCCTGCGCGTTAACCCAGGCGGCCTGATAGCCGTTTCTTATCGCCCCGAAGACATCAGTCGTGACGTCATCACCGACATGCAGGATCTGCTGCGGTTTTAATTTAAGCTGGGCCGCCATCATGCGGAACATATCCGGTGCCGGTTTCATCTTCCGGCCATTACCCGCTTTCAGCACATGTTTAAAGTGGCCATCCAGCCCGATCCGCTCCAGCAGGACATTACCGTTGGTGATCACTACCAGTGGGAAGTGGCGGCTGAGCTGCTTCAGTACTTCAATGGATGCGTCAGGCACGGTGACGTGGGAACGCACTTCGAGAAATTCGGCAAAACAGCGTTTGGCTTCAGTCTGTGCCTTTTCGATTGGCATGCCGCCACGTTGCAGACCGACTTCCAGCATCATCAGACGGCAGCGGCTGACATCGTCGTGCAGCGACGGATCTGCTTTCTGCAGTTCATGTTTTAACTGCAGCCACCATGCCCGGTCGTACATGGCACTGGCGAGATACTGGTCGCGCATATGCTCCACCATCCACTGCTCAGCATTTTCTATTACCGGACGATTATCGTAGAGCGTGTCATCAAGATCAAAACTGATGGCGCGAATGTCCTGTAAACGACGGAAAAACTGCATGATGGACTCCGGAGATGAATATCGATCTATGGTAACCCCATTTGCGACCGGCAGACTATCTGCTTATCAGGTCGGGGCTGAATTGTTTGCCGCAATACCCCGTTCCGGCCCTATGATCTTACAGAAGCGCTGCACGATCCGCTGGGCCTGCCGGACAATGGCTTCGCAGTGATCCAGTCCCGGTCCGGTACGCCACGAGGCAGCCTGCGTCAGCATTGACAGGGAGCCCGGCTGACTGTTGTCTATATTCAAGATGATCAGCGAGCCGTTAGCCAGTTGTTCGCGTACCAGTGCCGGCGGGATCACACCGATACCGAATCCGTCCTCGATCAGCCGGATCATGGCCGCAAAGGAGTTTACACAACTGACCCGGGGGGAGGTGATGCCATTAACGTGCAGCAGACTAAGAATATCCTGATGCGGACGCGAGTTGGCGACAAAGGTGATGAGCCGTTCTTTGGCCAGTTCCTGCAGTGACGTGAACTGACGGTTATAGGGGGAGTTGGCCGCCACAATCCAGCGCATCGGGTAGCGGGCCAGCTCCAGATTGCGGATGGACTCCAGACGAATCTGATCGGCCTGAAACGCGATATCCAGATAGCCTTTCTGCAACTGGTTTGCCAGACCCCGCGCGCCGTCAACGCTGATTTCCACTTCCAGATGCGGATAATGTTCGGTGATCCAGGAGATCAATTCGATAAACCAGGTATGTACTACGGAATCGATAGCACCGATACGTACCTTGCCTTCATAGCCGTTGGCCTGACTGAGCGACATGCGCAGGGCATGTGCTTTGCCGACTATCTGCTCGGCATATTCCCGTACCTTTTCACCATCAGGTGTCAGGCGTACCCCTTTGCTGTCACGTACGAACAGTTTGACGTCCAGCTCTTCTTCCAGAACGGCAATCCGGTTGGAGATAGAAGCCTGGGTAGTGAACAATTTTTCCGCAGTCAGACGGAAGCTATTCAGTCGGGCAACCCACAAAAATGTTTCCAGAAAACGAACGTTCACATTAACCCCTTGAAACGCCGATGCTTATACCATCTGCCTTAAATCAGTGTTCAGATATGTATTGCATAATTTGCGCCAAACTTGGTGAAAAGTTTTTCTTATCGCCGGCTATGAAAATTAGTCGTTAGACAGTTTTCTACTTTGTTACGGATAATTATAAAAAACACCGCTAATCCCAGGATTCGCAGAGTTTTTCACCATGAAAATATACTTTCATGGTTCGGGCTATGTATTCCCGCTAAGAACCAGAGAACAATCATGAGCAGTGACAGTAGTAGCAGCGCATACTATAAAGATACGTTAACCATTCAACAACCGCCGAGCATTCAGCAGAAAGCATTAAGCCGTCGCGAAAAGTGGATCCCTGTGATTTATGCGTGCCTGCTGATCGCTGTTGGTCAGACCGGGATGAGCTTGTTGTTGCCCGCGTTACCTGCGATGCAACAGGATCTGCATGTATCCTCGCAAATGACACAATGGCTGGTCTCTGCCTATTTACTGGGTTTCGGCCCATCGCAGCTGTTCTATGGCCCGCTGTCAGATATGTATGGTCGCCGTCCGGTATTACTGGCCGGTCTGATGATTACCTTCTCCGGTATTTTACTGTGTTTGTTTGCTCATGAAAGCGCCACGCTGATTATTCTCGGCCGCGTTCTGCAGGGTATTGGTGCCGGCTGTACCTCTGTTATCGCCCGTGTGTCGCTGCGTGATCGCTATGAAGGTGCGCATCTGCGGCAGGCGATGGCTTATTTCGGCATTGTGATGGCATTTGTACCGACTATCACACCGCTGGCCGGCGGCTACCTGACCACGCATTTCAGCTGGATCAGTATCTTTTTCACCATGGCCGGTTATCTGGGGCTGTTGTGGGTCTTGCTGTTTTATCGTTTTGAAGAGACGCATGCACCTGAACCGGTTGAAGATCGTGCGCATGCGGCTGATTTTGTGCACCAGTACTGGCTGTTACTGAAGAGTGATCACTTTCGCTGCTACTCCGGTGTGGTGAGTATTCAGTATGCGCTGAACATATTCTCTATCTCGGTCATGCCATTCATCATGCAGATCATGGTGGGTATGAGTGCGGATACGTATGGCCGCTGGACCTTGCTGCCCGCTGTTTCGCTGGTACTGGGTGGTGTGCTGGCCAGTAAAACCCGCCACTATTTTTCTAAAGAGAGCGTCCTGCAAGCGGCGGCGGCGCTGCAACTTGTATCAGGTTTAAGCATGTTGCTGCTACCGCATACGGCGCTGCTGATGATGCTGGGATTGTCACTGTTTGCCTTCGGCAATGGGGTGGCATTTCCGAATGCACTCTCCAGCTTGCTGGAGCCGTATAAACGTACCGCCGGTACGGCCACGGCACTGGCCGGTGCCAGCCAGATGCTGATTGCGTCTCTCGGCTCTGCGCTGCTGGTCAGCCTTGGCATCACGTCAATTCTGGGTCTGGGAATGGTGATCTTGCTGGGGAGTTCGGTGCTTTTATATCTGACCCGACATGCCCGGCATACCGTTCCTGCCAGCGATGATTGGCACTCACACCATCATCCTGTCCATCACTGAGTTCCTTTGTAGAAACGCTTAATAAGCGGACCTTTAGCGGCGGGAAGTCTCCTCTCGCCGCTCTTTTTTTCTGTTCCGGCAAATTTCCGTTAAGCTACAGCAAAAATGAAACTGAGGTATTTTGCATGATTGCTTTGATCCAGCGAGTCAGTGAGGCCCGCGTGGTTGTTGATGGCGAAGTGACAGGGGAAATCAATAATGGCTTGCTGGTGTTGCTTGGTGTTGAACGTGATGATGATGTCGCCAAAGCCGATAAACTGGCGCACCGGGTTGCGGGTTACCGGGTTTTCAGTGACGCTGATGGTAAAATGAATCTGAATGTACAGCAGGTTAACGGCAGCATTCTGGTGGTATCACAGTTCACGCTGGCCGCCGATACCCGCAAGGGGATGCGCGCCAGTTTCGCGGAACGCAATGCCGATCCGGCTGTGGCAGAAGCTTTGTATGAGCATTTCATTGCTCAAATCGCGGCAAAAGAGATCCCGGTTGCCAGCGGGCGCTTTGCGGCAGATATGAAAGTCAGTCTGGTGAATGACGGGCCGGTTACCTTCTGGCTGCAGGTTTAGGCTCTGTCCAGATGAGATAGTTGCGGTAATTGGCAATGCGCAGGCTGTGTACCTTGCCGCAACCGGCCAGCAATGATTGTACCTGCTGCCACTCCTGTTCTGTCCGCGGCAGCAGATTGACGATCACCTTGCCATCCGGCGCGATATGTTGTTGCAGATGTTCATAGGTCGCGGACTGAAACAGTGCGGCCGGGCTGCCATCGTCACTGAACAGATCGATCAGGATCAAATCATATTGCTGGTGGCCACTGCTGAGCCAGGCAAACGCATCCTGACAATGCAGATGCGGTTGTTCTTCCTGCTGGAAAAAACGCTGATAGATATTGATCACCTGTGCGTTCAGATCAATCGCTGTCTGTTGTACCCCGGGATAGCGATGATGCAGCCAGCGCAGCAGATCACCACCACCCAATCCCAGATGCAGCACCTGCGCGGCCTGTGCCGGCATCAGCGCCTGCAATATCCGCTGATGCGGCAAACATAACTCACCGGGCGTGGCTTGCTGCAATACGGATTGCACCACGCCATCCAGCAACAGCCAGCGAAAGTGTCTGTCGGCCCTGATCTCCAGTAATTGCTCCCTGTTCCGCTCCCAGTAAATCAGCGCGCCGGTACTGGTCGCCGCGGCAACATCAAATTCTGCAAAAGGAAGGTTGTTCATTCGCGCAATGACCCTTGCCGGCCCTGTGGCGGATAGTTAACCGGCCTGGTCGGCCAGCTTGCCGCATTGTTCGCCGGCAGGCGAAGGCGTAATTGCGGGGTAGTGAATTCACCGCTCATGCTGCCTAACAGTTCAGGCTTGTTTTGATCGTTAAGCAAGCCAAGCTGTAACTGCCATTGCTGTTTAGTGAGATCAAAACCGTGCTTTACACCAATCAGATGAGTGATGGATTCAAAAGCAGAACCGCTGAAATCCAGTGTGCCTTTCTCAGCCTGTAATTGCAGATGTACATGATTAAAGGCCGTATCACCACCACGCAACTTGCCAATCAGCTGCTCAAAGCTTTGCGGCTCGGGGGCTTTCGGCGTGAGTTGCTCATCCAGATAAGCATCCAGTTTCAGGCCATCGACAAACAGATCCAACACATCCAGAGTGGCGCTGCCTTGCAGGCTTTGTCGGATCGTCGCCAGATCTTTGCCTTTCGCCTGCAGATCCAGCGTCAGATCCGATTTTCCGGCGAAAGGATAACGCGGGCCGAGCATGTCACTGAGTTGTTCCAGATCGAATTTTTTCAGCGACAGTTTCAGCTGATGCGGGGTGTCTGTATCCAGTCCCCATTGTCCGCTGATATTAAAATCAGACTCTTCCAGTTGCGTATTAAAGTGTTCCAGCTGAATTTTATTTTCTGCCAGTTCCGCCTGAAACTCCGTTTTGCGGCTGACCAGCGTTTGCCAGACCAGCTCCAGCCAGCCACCTTCCAGCCGGGCTTTGTGATTGCTGCTTTGTATGCCTTGCGGTGTCCAGCGCAGATCTGTCAGAAACAGGTCGAGCCATTTCATGGTGAGCGGCACACTGTCATCAAACGAGATCAGGGAAAGGTGACTGATATCCAGCCGGCGTAGATCGATCTGCCGGAACGGTTGCGCTGTCAGCCATTCCCGCCAGCCGGGGTGCAGCTCCGGTTGCATATCACTCAGCTGTAATTCGTGGATGGTCAATGTTGCCGGCTGACGGGTACCCTCCAGCTCGGCGGAGAATTTGCCGGCATACGCTTCACCGGCCAGCTGTACCTGCCAGTCCTCTGCGCGCAACCGTCCTTCGCCCTGCATATCGGTCAGCTGGAACAGACCATCGGTGTATTCGCCCAGTTTGCCCTGATATTCAAATGCCGGTAGCTGTCCGGGCTGCCACTGCAGTTTTTCCATGGTTCCGGTAGCCTGGTTCAGGGCAAATCGTTTTGACAAATCAATCGCACTGACATTTTCCAGGGTTACCTGATCGGCAAAAATCTGAGGCAGTTTCAGCGGCAGAGCCGGGAATGTCTGCAGATCGAGCTGCCAGTTAGCCAGAGCCAGCTGCTGAAAATCAATCCGGTTACTTTTCAGATCCCAGGTCAGTTCGGCGGCCATTCCACCATGGAAAAGATCGCTCTGCAGATCGCTGACGCTGAGTTTTTCAGCTGTCAGAGTGCCCTGTAGCCGGGTTTTGCCCAGCGATAATGCGGCATATTGCAGCCGATCAGCGCGGGCATCGAAGTTAACATCGGCCAGGGGTATGACTTCGCCATTACGGATCGGTTGCCAGTTGGTCAGATGCAGACTGCCACCTTCCAGCGAACCGTTCTGCCAGCTGAATTGCAGCTTGTCGATAGTCAGATCATCAACCTGCAGTTGCCGTAGCGGTTGCGGCAGAGTTAAACCGGGACGCCATGTTATCTGCGGATTAATAATATCGAGATGGGCAATATGCAACTGACGTTGCCACCACGAACCACCGGCAATTTCCAGATAGATCTTTCCTACCCGGATGTCAGGACCCAGTGTGACATTTTCGGCCAGCACGATATTCGGATACAGCGGGTTATAATTGAGCTTGCCGATTTCCAGTGGCAGACCGGTTTGCTGTTGCACCCAGGCAACAAACGGTCCTTTCAGATGTTCCGGTTTCAGCAAGCCTAAAGTCAGCCAGATCGCTGCGACCAGAGCCAGAATGGTATAAAGAAACCAGCGGAATGCACGATGCATGAAAAAAGCCATTCAGAACACACAACTAAGGCAGATTTGTCTTTCAGTGTAACGGATGACATCAGGCTTGAGAATAATCATCGCGTTCACCGAACCAGCGACGGATCAGTGGTGTGACACAAGCCGGATATTGCTGAAAAATCCGCTGGGCCAGCTGCTGTACTTGCGGGATCAATGCCTGATCGCGGATCAGGTCAGCGATTTTAAGATCCGCCAGACCGGTCTGTTTGGCACCGAGCATTTCGCCGGGGCCGCGCAATTCCAGATCTTTCTGTGCAATGACAAAACCGTCGTTACTGTCACGCAATACGCCCAGCCGCTGCTGCGCTGTTTTTGACAGTGGAGCGTGATAGAGCAGCACACAATGTGATGCGACAGAACCCCGGCCGACCCGGCCACGCAACTGATGCAGCTGGGCTAAACCCAGTCGTTCCGGATTTTCGATGATCATCAGGCTGGCATTAGGTACATCGACCCCCACTTCAATCACGGTGGTCGCGACCAGCAGATGCAGGATCCCTTCTTTAAATTCCTGCATCACGCGCTGTTTTTCGGCCGGTTTCATGCGGCCGTGCACCAGACCGATATGCAGTTCAGGCAACAGCAGTTGTAACTCTTCGGCGGTATTTTCTGCCGCCTGACATTCCAGTACCTCCGATTCTTCTATCAGGGTGCAGACCCAGTAAGCCTGACGCCCTTCGAGACAAGCCTGTCGTACCCGTTCGATAACCGCTTCGCGGCGGGTATCGGGCAGTGCGACCGTGGTGATGGGGGTACGTCCCGGCGGTAACTCATCAATGATGGATGTATCGAGATCGGCGTAGATGGTCATCGCCAGGGTGCGTGGGATCGGTGTTGCCGTCATGATCAGCTGATGCGGATAGACGCCGTCCTGTGCGCCTTTTTCCCGTAGCGCCAGTCGCTGGTGTACGCCAAAGCGGTGCTGTTCATCGACAATCACCAGCAGCAGTTGCTGGAATTCCACCTGCTCCTGAAACACGGCATGAGTGCCGACGACCATTTTGACCTGTCCGCTGCGGATGGCTTCCAGCTGCTTTTCTCGCGCTTTACCTTTCACTTTTCCGGCCAGCCAGCCGGTTTCGATACCGAGCGGTGTCAGCCAGTTACTGAAGTTATTGGCGTGCTGCTCGGCCAGCAGCTCCGTTGGCGCCATCAGCACCACCTGTCCGCCGTGGGCGATGACCTGTAATGCCGCCAATGCGGCGACCAGGGTTTTACCGGAGCCGACATCCCCCTGTACCAGCCGCATCATGGGGTGGGGCAGAGTCAGATCATGGCTGATTTCACTGACCACCCGTTGCTGTGCGCCGGTTTGTTTGAACGGTAGCCTGGCCAGCAGTTGCTCACACAGCGACCAGTCTGCCGCCAAGGCACGGGCCTGATGCTGTTGCACACTGTAACGCAACTGCAGTACGGTCAGGTGATGGGCTATCAATTCTTCCAGTGCCAGCCGTTGCTGCGCCGGATGCTGACCATTTTCCAGCTGAGCCAGCGAGATATCCGGTGGCGGACGATGCAATAACAGCAAGGCATCACTCAGGCTGAGTTGCCGGGGATATAACCCTTCCGGCAATAATTCTTTCACGCCGTTTTCTTTCAGTAATTGCAGCGCCTGATCGGTCAGATTGCGTAATGACGCCTGACGCAAGCCTTCTGTGGCGGGGTAAACCGGTGTCAGCGTGGCATCGGTATCGAGTGGGGCATCGTCATCCAGTAACTTATATTCCGGATGTACAATTTCAAAGCCATGCAGGCCACGTTTAATTTCACCAAAACAGCGGATTCGCCGGCCGATAGCCAATGCGTTTTTTTGTCCTGCGGTGAAATGAAAAAATCGCAAGGTTAACGAGCCGTTACCGTCACTGATGCGGCATAACAGCATTCGCCGTTTGCCTTGCTGAATATCACAACTCTGGATCACGCCTTCGGTGGTACAGGAGTGATCCGCACTTAATTCTGCAATCGGGTAGAGGCGGGTGCGGTCTTCGTAGCGCAGAGGCAAATGGAACAGCAGATCCTGCACTGTGTGCAGCCGCAGGTGCGTCAGCTTTTCCGCTAACTTGCTGCCGACACCTTTAAGCATTGAAACCGGGATCGCAGAGAGTTCCATGGACGCCTCTGATACTGTGAATTTATCCAGATATTAGCAAGAGGCTTTGCGTGGGGCAAATCGTAGCGATTCGGTACCCACAAATCGCCTTTCAAAATGAAAGTATGATTTTCATCTATTATTTTCATGATGGTGACTCAAGCAATCAGGGTTATTAATTTTTTATTTCCTGTCTGACGGTCATTCCGCTCAGACAAAACGAAATAAGCTTCGTAAAAAGCCCTTTCAGGGCTTTTTAGTTATGTGGCAAAAGTTAAATCAGTTCTGTTTGCCGACAAAGAGACGCATCCGGATTTCATAGGAAATCTCTTTCAAACTAAAAACGCTACTTGCATCACAATGTGAAAATCAAAAGATGCAAATGTTCGTTCATTGTGAAAATATAGATATACAGGTTACGTGATACACCCCGTTCGTCATTGCAGCCTGTACTGAACTACACATCATGATCCTTACGTTGTTTGGTGTGTCCCTTCACTGATGGAATCAAATTGAGGAATACGTCATGGATTTAGTGATTCATGCAGCGGAATGGTTTATCGGACTATTCCAGAAAGGCGGCGAGGTGTTTGTCAGCATGGTGACAGGCATTCTCCCGCTGTTGATCTCGCTGATGGTGGCGATGAACGCACTGATCCGCTTTATCGGTCAGGAACGCGTGGAACGTCTGGCACAAAAATGTGCAGGCAACCCGGTTTCCCGTTATCTGATATTGCCGGTGGTCGGTACCTTCGTGTTTATGAACCCGATGACCTTGAGTCTGGGCCGTTTTCTGCCGGAACGTTACAAACCGTCCTATTATGCTGCGGCATCTTACAGCTGCCATTCTATGAACGGTCTGTTCCCGCACATTAACCCGGGTGAGCTGTTCGTGTACTTAGGCATTGCCAATGGTCTGACTCAGCTTGGGCTGCCACTGGCACCACTGGCTATCAGCTATCTGTTTGTCGGCATGATCTCTAACTTCTTCCGTGGCTGGGTAACTGACCTGACAACCGCCTTTGTGGAAAGACAGCAGAACATCCGTCTCAGCACCGAAGTGCACATGCACGCTAACTAATCAGGCTCAGGAGCAGACATCATGGCAAATTCATTAGTTATCACCAAAGGCAATGGTGGCTGGGGCGGCCCGCTGACTATCCCGGTTGATAAAAACAAGAAGATCATTTATATCACCGCCGGTACGCGTCCTGACATCGTCGATCGCATGGTGGAACTGACTGGTATGGAAGCGGTTGACGGCTTCAAATCCTCCGTACCGGATACTGAAACCGCGGTCGCCATCATCGATTGTGGTGGCACGCTGCGCTGCGGTCTGTACCCGAAAAAACGGATTCCGACGGTGAACATTCATTCCACCGGTAAAAGCGGCCCGATGGCTGAGTATATTGTGGAAGACATTTATGTTTCCGGTGTCAGACCTGACAACATTAAACTGCAGGATCAGGCTGGTGTGGCGCCATCCCGACCTGTCGCGGTTCCGGTACAGGAAGAGCACCGTCAGTATGACAGTTCGAAAAAACTGAGTGAGCAGAGTGATGGCTTGCTGGCCAAGATCGGGATCGGCATGGGTTCGGTCATGGCGACGTTCTTCCAGGCGGGCCGTGAAACCATTGATACCGTATTGAAATCAATCCTGCCATTTATGGCTTTCGTTTCGATGCTGATCGGGGTGATTATTGCGTCCGGTGTCGGTGATGTGATTGCGCATGCGTTGATCCCGCTGGCAAAAAGCCCGATTGGTCTGATCACGCTGGCGTTGATTTGCTCCTTCCCATTCTTGTCACCCTTCCTTGGCCCAGGCGCAGTTATTGCGCAAGTTATCGGGGTTCTGGTCGGTACACAGATCGGCATGGGGAACATTCCACCGCAACTGGCTTTACCGGCACTGTTTGCAATTAACGCCCAGGCTGCCTGTGACTTCATCCCTGTGGGTTTGAGTCTGGCCGAAGCGAAACCGAAAACTGTCCAGATCGGCGTACCGTCAGTGCTGTACTCACGGTTCTTAACCGGTGCTCCAACCGTACTGCTGGCCTGGTTTGTATCCTTCTTTATTTACCAGTAAGACTTGTCGAGGTTTGAAATGACTATGTTGTACCGTACCCAAGTGACTCATATCGGTGAGTATGCGGCAGATGCCCTGGATGACAATATGATGATCCTGTTTAACGATAATGCCCCGGCGGATGTTGCTGATTACTGCTTCATCCATCCGGCGGCAGACTTGACTGGTGAGATCAAGGCAGGTGGTCAGTTTGTGCTCGGCGCGTCACGCTACCCGATCACCGCGGTCGGTGATGTGGTCAATCAGAACCTTGCTGAACTCGGCCATATCACGATCCGTTTTGACGGTGGCGCAGAAGCCGAATACCCGGGCACCGTGCATGTTGCAGGGAAATGTCCTGAAGCACTGGTGCTGGGAACAGAACTTATTTTTCAAACTGAATAATTAAAACTCACTGCCCCCTCTGCAACACATGAGTTGGCGCTCGTTGCAGGGGGGAGCGAGACTAGCAATTGAGGAGATTAACATGTCAAAAGTGGCATTGGTAGTTGGTGGCGGTCGTAACCTGGGTGCTTTTTTGTGCAATGGTCTGGCGGCAGCCGGTTACAGAGTTGCTGTAGCCGATCTGGACGGACAGAGTGCACAGGAGACAGCGACTGCGATTGCTGAACAGTTCGGGGCAGACAATGTCATGGCTGTGCAGGCAAATTCCACAGATGAACAAGATGTAGAGCGTATGGTTGGCGCGATCGAAGATCGTTTCGGTCGCATCGACGTCATGGTGTATAACGCCGGTGTGGCGCAGGCGTCCCGCATTGACACATTCCCACTGGATGCCTGGAAACGTTCTATCGAAGTGAACCTGACCGGCTACTTCCTGTGTGCCCGTGCCGTATCCAAAATCATGATGCGTCAGAACTTTGGCCGTATCATCCAGATCAACTCGAAATCCGGCAAAGTCGGCTCAAAACATAATTCCGGTTATTCTGCTGCGAAATTCGGTGGTGTGGGCCTGACACAATCGCTGGCGCTGGATCTGGCGGACTACAACATCACCGTGCATTCCCTGATGCTGGGTAACCTGCTGAAGAGCCCGATGTTCCAGTCTCTGCTGCCGCAATATGCGAAGAAGCTGGGTATCCCGGAAGATCAGGTTGAACAAACCTATATCGATAAAGTACCGTTGAAACGCGGTTGCGATTATCAGGATGTACTGAACGTACTGAAATTCTACGCCAGTGAAGAGGCGAGCTACTGCACCGGTCAGATGATCAACATCACCGGCGGACAGGTCATGTTCTGATAAGCGGATGTTGTTCAGGGTAAATAGGGTCCCGGTTTAGCTCCTGAGGATGCCTGTTATGTTGGCAGTGTTTTTACACTGCCTTTTTTCTATAAACGAGGTGAAAAAATGGATGCGACCTATGTGCTGATTATTTGTGCGGTTATTGCCTGGAGTTTACAGATCGTGACCGGTTTTCTGCAGATGCGGGCATTCAACCGGATGCTGCAGGAGATGAGTCTGAAAGGGGTGGTGAAAATCGGGAAAACCTCCTCCCGCTGGAAACCCAAAACGTTAGTGGTGTTAGCACATGATGCTAATGGCGTCATCATTGATGCCAGCATTATGAAAGGTCTGACTATTTTTGCGAGACCTAAACAATTATCTGCTGTTATTCATGCCCGCATTCCGTTATCCGAAAAGATATTATCGGAGCTGGACGCTTCCACAAGAGAGGCAATAACCTGCGCTCTGTCAACAAAATGATAATGTGGTTATTTTAGTTCTTTCATTTTGAAAATCTCCATGTATTTTATAAGTAGTTTATTTATACAGAGAGCCTGATATGAGCGTCGAAATTCGTCGGGAAATGTTAGTCCGTTATCTGCGGGAACAGGGCAGAACGTCGGTCAATGATCTGGCGGCGCACTTTAATATTACGGGTGCGACTGTACGCAGTGATTTACGCCAGTTAGAACAATCCAATCTGGTGACGCGTCGTTATGGCGGGGCTGAAGCGGTCACTCAGCCGGTTGCGGAAGATCGCACCATGGATGAAAAAACGGCACTGAATCAGAACATCAAACAACGTATCGGCGCGAAAGCGGCTTCACTGGTTCATGATGGTGAGTCGATCATCCTGGATAACGGCAGTACCACATTGCAGATGGTGCCGTGGCTGACAGAGCGGGTGGCACTGACCGTGATGACCAACAGTCTGCTGATCATGAATGAAGCGGTAGCGCGTGACAGCAATATGAATTTGCTGATGCCGGGTGGCACGTACCGCAAACGTTCATCCTCTTTTCACGGCGGTCTGGCGGAACAGGCGTTCCGTGCCTATACCTTCGATAAACTGTTTATCGGCGCAGACGGTTTTGATATTGAACAGGGAACAACCACCTTCAACGAGGCCTATCAGGTCAGTCAGGCCATGTGTCAGGCAGCCAGGCAAATCATTGTCGTAACAGATTCCAGCAAATTTGGCCGTAAGACCCCGAATGTGGTGGTGCCGATTGAAAAAATAGACATCGTGATCACCGATCATGGCATCAGTGAAGCCGATCAGGCGGCGCTGGAACAACGTGGCATTCAGGTATTGCTGGTTTAGCTTTCTTTTCTTCACGTAACAGGATTAATCATCCTGCTCATGCAGTTGCTTCTGCACCAGTTCACAGTGGGCTTTCAGCAACTGCAACTGAGTATCGGATATTCTGAGCTGGTCGCGCATCTGCAACGGGATGTCTGCGGCCAGTTTTTTCAGTGCGTTTCCTTCAGCGGTTAACTTCAGTACCCGCAACCGCTCATCCTGCTCGTTGCGTTCACGCCGAATCACGCCTTTGCTTTCCAGTCGTTTCAGTAACGGAGTCAGTGTTCCGGAGTCGAGAAAAAGCTGTTCCCCCAGTTGTTTCAGACTGATCCCATCTTGCTGCCATAACACCAGCAAGACCAGATATTGCGGGTAGGTGATATCCAGCTTGTCCAGCAAAGGGCGATAAGCCCGCACAATCGCGTTACTGGCACTGTAGAGGGCAAAGCAAAGCTGGTTATCCAGTCGTAACAGATCTGGTATTTTTTCGTCGGTCATAATTAATTGTGCACAATGAGTTTATAGGGATTATATGTAACTTTCGGCTATTGCATATGGTGCAGCGTTAAACTTGTTTGCAGAAAAGAAAACGGCCGGCTAATGCCGACCGTCGTATATATCCGGAAAGGAGAGGATTACCAGCCTTTCACTACGCCACCGTTAAACAGTTCAGACGCTTTTTTGAATACCGCTTCGTCCTGATACGCTTTCACGAAGTTCTTCACGTTCTCATCATTCTGGTTGTTTTCACGCGCCACGATCAGGTTCACGTAAGGAGACTCTTTGTCTTCCACAAACAGACCATCACGGGTTGGCTGCAGATCAACCTGAGAAGCATAAACGGTGTTGATGATTGCCAGCTCCACATCTTCCAGTGCGCGTGGCAGCTGTGCCGCTTCCAGTTCAACGATTTTCAGGTTCTTCGGATTTTCAACAATATCCAGCACGGTGGCAGACAGACCAGAACCCTCTTTCAGTTTCAGCAGACCCTGTTTCTGCAGCAACAGCAGTGAACGGCCCAGGTTAGTCGGATCGTTTGGTACTGCAACCTGAGCACCATCTTTCAGCTCGCTGATGTTTTTGATCTTCTTGGAATAGCCGGCAATCGGGTAAACGAAAGTATTACCAACCGCAACCAGTTTGAAACCGCGATCCTTGATCTGTGAATCCAGATAAGGTTTATGCTGGAACGCATTCACGTCGATGCTGCCATCGTTCAGGGCTACGTTCGGAGTTGCGAAATCACTGAACTGCACGATTTCCACTTCCAGACCAAATTTCTCTTTAGCAATTTTCGCTGCTTCTTCTGCTACCTGCGTTTCAGCACCGGAAATCGCGCCTACTTTCAGATGGTTATCTTTTTTCTCGCCGCAACCGGTTAATGCAATCCCGAGAATGGCGGCACTTAAAATAGCTTTACTGAATAAATTCATCGTTTACTCCTTGTTTCATAATTTACTGCGCCACCACCGGCAACAGCGTTGTTACATTCTTAACGATGGTCTACGCGTTTCACTAAACGCTCACCAATGCTTTGAATCAATTGCACTAAAAGAACCAGGATCGCAACGGTGATCAGCATAATTGCCGGATCAAAGCGTTGATAACCATAGCGGATACCGACGTCACCCAGACCACCACCACCGATAGCTCCCGCCATCGCCGAGTAGTTCACCAATGCAACCAGTGTGATCACAATGGCATTCAGAATGCCTGGCAGTGCTTCCGGTAACATCACTTTGCGGATGATCTGACGATGAGTGGCACCCATAGCTTGTGCGGCTTCAATCAGACCGGCCGGGATTTCCATCAGCGCACCTTCTACCAGACGAGCCAGGAACGGAATGGCACCGATCGCCAGCGGCACAATCGCGGCATTGGTACCGATACTGGTGCCCACAATCAGACGGGTCAGCGGAATAATTGCGACCAGCAGAATGATAAAAGGTACTGAACGACCCACATTCACCACGGTTCCCAGCACCTTGTTAAAGACCGGGTGCGCGGCAATCTGTCCGGGCTTGGTGATGTGCAATGCCACACCCAGCGGTACACCCAAAATGGTACCGAACAGCGCAGAAGCGAACACCATCCACAGGGTTTCACCCAGCGCCAGCAATAACAACTCATGCATGCTGCTGAACATAGCCCAATACCTCGACATCTATCTGTTGCTGTTGCAGGTAAGCGATGGTGGTTTGTTGTGCCGCCGCATCACCCAGCAGTTCAACCAGCAGGAAACCAAAACGGGAATGTCCGATCTGCTCAATGCTGGCGCTTAAAATGTTTACATCAATCCCGAACTGGCGGCTGGCATGTGAAATCGCCGGCGTATCAATGGTATTACCACTGAAGCCCAGGCGCAGCAGCGGGATAAAACCGTCTGCCGGTGCTTTCTGCAGCCGTTCACGATACGGTGCCGGGATCTCCAGATGCAGGCTGGAGCGGATAAATTCCTTCGCCAGTGGTGCCTGCGCATGTGCAAAGAACCAACCCACTTCACCCTGTTCAATAATAGTGCCCTGATCGAGCAGTGCCACTGAATCACAGATGCTCTTTACCACGCCCATTTCATGCGTGATCAGCAAAATAGTGATGCCGAGCTTCTGATTGATCTCTTTCAATAATGCCAGGATCGATTGCGTGGTCTGCGGATCGAGCGCCGAGGTGGCTTCATCACACAACAATACTTTGGGGGCCGGACCCAGGGCGCGCGCAATGGCGACACGTTGTTTCTGACCACCAGAAAGCTGTGACGGATAGGCTTTGGCGCGATGGGTCAGGCCCACCAGATCCAGCAGCTCATTCACCCGGGCGGTAATTTTCTCTTTCGGCCAGTTGGCCAGTTCCAGTGGCAGTGCCACATTTTCAAATACAGTACGCGAGGAGAGCAGGTTAAAATGCTGGAAAATCATGCCGATATTGCGGCGTGCCAGCGTCAGCGCCTGATCATCCAGCGCGGTCAGATCCACACCATCGACTTCCACACGGCCCTGTGTGGGACGTTCCAGCAGATTTACACAGCGGATCAGGGTGCTTTTCCCTGCACCGGATGCACCAATCACGCCGACGATCTGGCCGGCGGGAACATCGAGTTCTATACCTTTCAAGGCGTAAAAGGCGTTTTTTCCTTCGCCGTACGCTTTTGACAGGGAAGATAACTTAATCATAAGGGAACCGTAATTTACTCAAATATCCACCAGAATTGGGTGGTCACAGAAATTCAGACTGCATAGCGGTGCGCTGTCAGGAGTTCATGCTACGAGGCATTATAGGGTATGTCAACGGACATTTGGATGTTTAGACGTCTAAAAATGGAAATCATTATGCAAAAAACAGATATAGCTGAATTACGGTTCCTTCAGTGATAACGTCCGGAACCGGAGAGAAATTTATCGCCGCTGAGCCAGCAGCTCGCGCCACGCAGCAGGCAGATGACGTTGTAACTGCCGCTGAATTTGTGCTTCGTTCCGCTGCCAGAGCAGACCAAGCCAGATAATGCCTAAGCCAATCAGCGATAATACAAACGGGAATGTCAGACTGTCTTTAAACAGATCCCACGCCAGATACCCCAGATAACCGGCAACGCCCATACCGCCAAAGATCACAAATACCCGGCGGCCAATCATACCGCCAATGGTGATCAGCAGCAGGTTGATCAGACAATAACCCAGTTTACTCAGCTCACTGTCGGAGTGCTGCATGGATAAACCACCCCAGAATGCCATCAGTCCGAACAGATACAGCCACCAGGCAAAATCGAGGGTATGACGGGTACGCAGATCAATATAAAACGCCAGTACCAGCATCAGTAATCCGAAAACCATGGATACCTGTTGCCGGTGATACCAGCTGTAATCCTGATCATGAAACAGAAACGGTGTCAGATCCATGCTCAGATACCACAAGACGACAGCCAGCGGCATTACCATAAAAGGTAAACGGTAACGCCACAACAGGAGCGCGCCGAACAGCAGCGTGCCCAGTTCCATCATTAGCCAGCGCCAGTCGATATAGCGGTGAAAGTCGCGGTATTCAGTATGGGTGGCGCCATCCCAGTAACCCAGGTGCGCCTGCAGGCCGTAAATCGCCAGCGGTACCATGGTAACGGCGAGTGCGGCCAGCAAGCCTGCCGGGATCGGTTGCCGTTGCCGCCACAGCAGCCAGTCCGCCACCAGACAGGCAGCCACGCCGTAGCCACAGGCAATCAGTAAAATACCGATACCACCAAAGGCATCCCAGCCGAGCGTCATAAACAGACTCATCGCTGCAATCGCAATCAGCCCGCCCAGATAAAACAGAATATGTGTAGCCCGGAAGGTGGCGCTGTCTGCCGGTAGATCCTGCAGATAATTCCATAACGGAGTCACTTGCTCCGCTGTCAGTAATCCCTGTTCACAGGCTTGCTGCAGATGTCGCTGTTTAAGTTCCATTCAGCCCTTCCTGATAGGGTAATTGCGGATATCAGTCTCAGTATAACGTGATGTGGTTCGTTTTCATGCGGCTAAGTTGGGTAAGATGGGTGGTTATTATCACGGCAAGGATCGCTGAATTTATCGGCTGGAAGCGTTTCGTAATCAATAATAGCCTGATTGTGCAAAGATCAGGTGGAATCCGGTTATCTTCTGTGCCAGATGCTTGCTGATCAGGGCCGGGATTGGTAAAGTGAGCCGTTTTTCGCATATCCCGTAATTAATCAGGATCACCCGCATCATGTTCAAGAAGCTCCGTGGTTTGTTTTCCAACGATCTGTCGATCGATTTGGGTACCGCCAACACACTGATTTATGTTAAAGGCAAAGGTATTGTACTGAACGAACCTTCTGTGGTTGCCATTCGTCAGGAACGCGGTGGTACCGCTAAATCTGTCGCTGCTGTTGGCCATGCCGCCAAAATGATGCTGGGGCGTACCCCGGGTAATATCGCGGCAATCCGTCCGATGAAAGATGGTGTTATTGCTGATTTTTCTGTTACCGAAAAAATGCTGCAGCATTTCATCAAGCAGGTACATGAAAATAACCTGATGCGTCCAAGTCCGCGTGTGCTGGTGTGTATCCCTTGCGGTGCAACCCAGGTTGAACGCCGTGCGATCAAAGAATCTGCTCAGGGTGCCGGTGCCCGCGAAGTTTATCTGATTGAAGAACCAATGGCAGCAGCAATTGGTGCCGGATTACCGGTATCTGAAGCGACTGGCTCCATGGTCGTTGATATCGGTGGCGGTACCACAGAAGTGGCGATCATTTCTCTGAACGGTGTGGTTTATTCCTCTTCCGTGCGTATCGGTGGTGACCGTTTTGATGAAGCTATCATCAGCTATGTGCGCCGTAACTACGGCAGCCTGATTGGTGAATCCACTGCTGAACGCATCAAACACGAAATCGGCTCTGCTTATCCGGGTGAAGAAGTCCGTGAAATCGAAGTCCGTGGCCGTAACCTGGCTGAAGGTGTACCGCGTAGTTTCACTCTGAATTCCAACGAAATCCTGGAAGCACTGCAGGAACCACTGAGCGGTATCGTCAGTGCGGTCATGGTGGCTCTGGAACAGTCTCCGCCGGAACTGGCTTCTGATATCTCTGAAAAAGGGATGGTGCTGACCGGTGGTGGTGCGCTGCTGCGTAATCTGGACCGTCTGCTGATGGAACATACCGGTATTCCGGTTGTCGTGGCGGAAGATCCGCTGACCTGTGTCGCCCGTGGTGGTGGTCGAGCTCTCGAGCTGATCGACATGCACGGTGGTGACCTGTTCCATTACGAATAATTGAGCTTGCCCGGGTTGCCTTTTCGGCAACCCCTGGCTGATAGCATCATGCGGACTATTTTCGGCAGGGGACCATCCCTGCAACTCCGGTTATTTATCACTGTGCTGCTGTCTCTGGCGGGCATCGTTTCTGATGCCCGTTTTCATCTGTTTGACGGCATGCGTCTTTATATCAACACCTTTGCCAGCCCGTTATTACATCTGGCGAGCGTTCCCCGCGATGTGGTCGAAGAGGCCAGTCTGCAACTGAGTTCACGCAGTCAATTACTGAAAGATAACCAGCAACTGCAGCAGCAGCTTTTTCTGTTACGCAGTGATCTGCTGCGTATGGCTGAACTGAGTCAGGAAAACCGCCGTCTGCGCGAACTGCTTGGCTCGCCGGTTACTCAGGATTCCCGCAAGCTGGTTGCCCGTATTCTGTCAGTAGACTCTGACCCGTTTGTCTATCAGGTCGTGATCGATAAAGGTATTGAACACCATGTCTATGAAGGACAACCGGTCGTTAATGATCAGGGTGTCATTGGTCAGGTGGTCAGTGTCGGTAAAACCTCAAGCCGGGTATTACTGATCACGGATATCAGTCATGCCTTGCCGGTGCGCGTGCTGCGTAACGATTTACGTGCTATTGCCTCCGGTACCGGGAATATCAATGAACTGACGCTCAGGAATCTGCCCCGGAATGTGGATATCAAAGACGGCGATATTCTGGTGACATCCGGCATGGGCGGACATTTTCCTGAAGGCTATCCGGTTGCTAAAGTGACCCGGTTTGCCAATGAGGAACAGAGCCCCTTCGCCGAGATCAAGGCGGAACCACTGGCGACACTGGATCGGCTGCGTTATGTGCTGTTGCTCTGGGAAGATGCCAAATCAATGGGACCGCTGCCGGTGATGAGTTCAGCGGTGACTGTGTCTGCTGCCCAGCCGGCAAGCGCGGCCGGAAATACTGCGGCAGCACCACTGAAAGTGACAGATAAAAATCAATCAGCAACAGCATCCGGTAAAGTGCAGCATCAGGAGCGCAGACAATGAGTGGTTCATTGACCGGCCATGGTAAAGGTTCGATCTATTTAACCCTGATCGTCGCTATTATTCTGACGATGGTGCCATTGCCGGCGGCTATAGATATGTTCCGCCCGGACTGGGTGGCTTTAGTGGTGCTGTATTGGGTGATTGCGCTGCCGCATCACCTGAATGTCGTCAGTGCCTGGATTGTCGGTCTGATCATGGACATCCTGCTGGGGTCAACTTTGGGCATCCATGCTCTGAGTATGGCGGTGATCTCCTGTATCGTTGCGGCACAATACCAGAAGATCCGTAACTTCTCTGTCTGGCAACAGGCACTGGTGATGGGATCGCTGATTTTTATCGGACAACTGCTGATTTTCTGGGTTGAACACCTGTTTGCATCTCCCCGTCTTAACACCCGCTTTGTCTGGGCGTCACTGAGCTCAACATTGCTCTGGCCTTCAGTCTATCTTTTTCTGCGGTATATCCGCCGTCGTTTCAATATCAGGTAAGTATTATGTCGGCCAGTGCTGCACTTTATCTGGCATCCGCTTCTCCCCGTCGCCGGGAACTGTTAGCGCTGCTGGATTACCCCTTTACTGTTCTGTCAGTTGATGTTGAAGAGCAACAGCAACCTGATGAAACTCCTGCTGATTATGTGCAGCGTCTGGCCCGAGATAAATCACAGGCCGGCTGGTTAGCCTGCCAGGGACGAAAACCGGTATTAGGCGCGGATACTATTGTGGTGTTTGAGCAAGAAGTGCTGGAAAAGCCACGGGATTTCGCCGATGCTCAACGTATATTGCAGTTACTGTCTGGTAACACCCATACCGTGATGACGGCGGTTGCGCTTTCTTCGGAACAGGGCTGTGAAGTTGTTCTGGTCAACTCTCAGGTGACGTTCCGCAAATTAACGCAGGAAGAGATCAGCCGCTACTGGCAAACCGGAGAACCTGCGGATAAAGCCGGTGCTTATGGCATTCAGGGCATCGGCGGGAAATTCGTCAGTCACCTCAGCGGAAGTTATTCTGCGGTAGTGGGGTTGCCGTTGCTGGAAACAGATCTGTTACTGCAAAAATATTGTCGCCACTCATGACTTCAGATTACTAAGGCTGAACTATGTCAACCGAATTGCTGGTCAACGTAACACCATCAGAGACCCGGGTCGCACTGGTGGATCATGGTATGTTGCAGGAAGTACACATTGAGCGTCAGGCTAAACGCGGGATCGTCGGTAATATTTACAAAGGTAAAATCAGCCGGGTGTTACCGGGTATGCAGGCTGCCTTTGTTGATATCGGAATGGATAAAGCCGCTTTCCTGCATGCGTCCGATATTGTGCCGCATACCGAATGTGTCGATGTAAAAGAAAAAGAGCACTTTCAGGCCGGTAATATTGCTGAGCTGGTCCGTCAGGGGCAGGACATCATGGTGCAGGTGGTGAAAGATCCCATGGGTACCAAAGGTGCCCGTCTGACCACAGATATCACTCTGCCGTCCCGTTATCTGGTGTTTATGCCGGGAAGTGCCCACGTGGGTGTTTCACAACGCATCGACAGTGAAGAAGAGCGGGAACGCCTGAAAGGGATTGTCAGCCGGAATGTTGATGAGCTGGGCGGTTTTATCATTCGTACCGCAGCCGAAGGCATTGGTGAAAAAGAGCTGGAGCAGGACACCATCTTCCTGAAACGCTTGTGGCGCAAGGTTCTGGAACGTCGCCAGAAATATCCGACCAGTCATGTGCTGTATGCGGAGTGGAGTCTGGCGTTCCGCATTCTGCGTGATTTTGTCGGTGATGACCTGGATAAAATCCGGGTGGATTCCCGTCAGACGTATGAGCAACTCAGCCATTTCACCGAAGAATTTGTTCCGGAAATGATCGGGAAACTGGATTATTACTCCGGTGAATCACCGATCTTTGATTTGTATGATGTTGAAAACGAGATCCAGCGGGCGCTTGAGCGTAAGGTTGAACTGAAATCGGGCGGTTATCTGATCATCGATCAGACTGAAGCCATGACCACGATTGATATCAATACCGGCGCGTTTGTAGGACACCGTAATCTGGAAGAGACCATTTTCAATACCAATATTGAAGCCACCGCGGCGATTGCCCGTCAGCTGCGGTTGCGTAATCTCGGCGGTATTATCATTATCGATTTTATCGATATGCAGAGTGAAGATCACCGCCGGCGTGTCTTGCAGAGTCTGGAACAGGCGCTGGCCAAAGATCGGGCGAAGACCGGTGTGAACGGTTTCTCCCAGCTCGGGCTGGTCGAGATGACCCGTAAACGTACCCGCGAAAGTCTGGAGCATGTACTCTGCTCTGAATGCCCGGCATGTAAAGGTCGCGGCCGGGTGAAAACGGTGGAATCGGTCTGCTACGAAATTCTGCGTGAAATTCTGCGCGTCAACCGGGCGTATGATGCGGATCAGTTTGTGGTGTATGCCTCACCGGCAGTAGCTGAAGCGTTACGTGGCGAAGAGTCACACAGTCTGGCTGAGCTTGAGGTGTTCATCAGCAAGCAGGTTAAAGTGCAGGCTGAACCTTTATACAATCAGGAACAGTACGACGTGGTGATGATGTAAGTGAACTGGCGTGGCATAGTGCGTGGTGGCGCTGTTTTTCTCTCGGTTGTTCTGATGCTGCTGGCAGTGCTGGTCACCGCCCTGCGATTTGGTCTGCCCGATTTACAGTTGCATCGTGACTGGGTGCTGAAACAGTTCTTGCCGGATACGGTGTCATCCGCATCAGTGGCTCATATCGGCTGGCGCTGGCAGGACTATGGCCTGCAGCTGGAATTACGCGATGTGGCGTTACAGCAGCAAGGTGCCGTACCGTTTGCGCTCAGCGCAAAGCAGCTGCAATTACACTGTAATCCGTTCCTGCAGTTCTGGAAAACGCACGGTTGTCTGGCAACGCTGCAGGCAGATCAACTGCAGCTGACACTACAGTTACCCAAGGCCGCTGCATCGGCCCCCGAAAGTTCCGGTCTTGATGATTTGTTGCCGTTGTTACTGGAGCAGGTCGCGCAGGCCAATATAACCAACAGTCAGATCCGCTTAGTCCGTCAGCAACAATTACTGGCGGAATTTCATATAGATAAGCTCTATGCAGAAAACCGCGCCGATCAGCACAAACTCTTTTCCCGTATATCCGTTGCGCAACAGGCGCTGGTTGTGCCGTTATTGCTGCAAGCCGAATTACAGGGTGCCGCGCGTCAGGATGCGCTGCAGGGGCATATCTATCTGGCAACAGAACCTCATGCCGGCAAACAGCCGGGAACCTTGTTACCAACGCCGCTGGTCGCCAATGCGCAATCTGTTCATGGTTTACTGGCATTTCAGCTCTGGCTGGATCGGCAACCCGGTCAGTGGCAGAGTGCATTGCTGCAACTGGGCTTAAACCGTCTTGGCTGGCAGCAGGCAGAGCAGCAGCACAGTCTGGAACTGCAGGGCGGGGAAATCGTCTGGCAGCGTCATGCCGGTGACTGGCAGTTATACAGTCAGGGATTGCAATTACACAGTGATAACCAGCCCTGGCGTTCCTGGCAGCTGCAACTGAAAAAGCAGGCTGAGCAATACACCGGGCAAATGGATCCGCTATTGCTTGGTGAATTGACCCCGCTGACGGGGATGTTTCTGCCTGTGGGATCTGCAGCATCCGAGGCGTTGCGGACGCTGATGCCACAAGGCCGGCTGAGTGAATTATGCTTTTCCCGCGATGAAACACTGGACAGCTGGCTGTTCAGTGGTCAGTTGCAGCAATTGCAGTGGCAGCGCTGGCGTATGATCCCCGGGTTGCACGATGTGGATGGCTCTTTCCGTCTGTCCCCGCAGGGCGTTGCGTTGACACTGCAGCAGTTAAAACCGCAGACATGGGATCTGCAGCCCTATTTTGAAAAGCCCTGGCCGGTGCGGACGTTTTCGGCCGATCTGAACTGGCAGAAATTGAGCAATGGCTGGGCATTAACCGCTGAACAGGTGCAACTTAAAACCGACGTTGTCACCACCTCAACTCAATTCCGTCTGAGTCAGGAAGGAACACAGCCCTTGTTTCTGGCGCTGGACAGTGGTGTTGATCTGAAAGATGCCAGTCAGGCGCATTACTATTTTCCGCACGGTGCCATGGGCGAGCCGGTGATCAAATATCTGACCAATGCATTACAGGGCGGACATGCTGAAAATGCCCGGATCCTGTGGCATGGCGCATTCCGTGATTTTCCTTTCAAAGAGAAAAACGGCATTTTCCAGGCATGGGTGCCGTTACGTGATGCGACCTTCCAATTTGGTACCGGCTGGTTGCCATTACGCGAAATGTCACTGGATCTGTTGTTTGAAAATGATCGCCTGGATATGCAGGGTGATCGAGCCCAGCTTGGTGATGCCAGCTCTCCGCGCTTACATGCCTGGTTTCCGAAGCTGGCACCCGGCGCCCGGCTGTACATTGATGCCGATATTGCCGGGACTGGTGAAGCTGTCAGCGATTACCTCTACCGTTCTCCGCTGCAGAATTCCGTTGGCAATGCACTGCAGGCGGTACGCATTCAGAAGCCATTAACCGGTGAGCTGAAACTGGATATTCCGATGGATGGCAGTCAGGTTAAGGTCAAGGGCAAAGTAAAACTGGCGGGAAACAGTTTGTTTCTGCCGAGTCTGGATTTACCACTGGAACAGCTGCAGGGTGAACTGAGCTTCGATGACAATAAAACGACGATAAAGGAATTACAGGCCACCCTGTGGGGTCAGCCATTGCGTGTGCAGTATGCCGGTGAACAACTAGCCAATGAATATCAGGTCAAGCTGGGTCTGCAGGGTGAGTGGGATAGTCAGCGCGATAAGGTATTACCGCAGTTGGCCCGTCAGACTCTGCAGGGACGGGCCAACTGGCAGGGTGCTCTGGATCTGCATCTGTATAAGGGCGGGAATTATTATTACGATGCACAACTGACCAGTCCGCTGACGGCGCTGGCGCTGGATTTGCCGGCACCCTATAGCAAACCGGCAGGTCGCAGCTGGCCGTTGCAGGTAAAAGTCAGCGGGAACCAGAATAGCAGTGTGATCAATGGATCGCTGAATCATGAATGGCAGTTGCAGGCTGACTGGACGCCGGATAAAAAACAATTCCGTCGTTTCTGGCTGGATAATCAGATCATTGAACGCAGTGCCGGACCCCGCTTGCCTCTCTCGGTCAGCATTATTCTGAGTGAAGCGGATGTTTCTGCCTGGCTGAACTGGTGGCAACGATGGCCTGCCAATGGACAACAGGCGGTGAACCAGCTGTTCCCAGCTGCCGGAGCCATTGATGTGCGGGTGAATAAGTTACATGTCGCTGATCAGTTATGGCGTGATGTCCGCCTGAACATGAGCCCGGATCGTGATGGCAGCAGACTCTGGCTGGAAAGCAGTAAAGCGCAGGGGATGATCCATCTTCCGGCCAGTAAAAAGAAACCGATCCGGATCGATGTGGCCCGTCTGTACTGGGCTGATAGCGGTGCAGACACAAAGCCTGCGGAACTGATGAGTCTGGCAACGCAACGGGAGTGGCTGGCGCGCTGGCCGGATTTACTGTTCAGCTGTCAGGATTGCCGTTACGGTGGCAATACCCTTGGCCAGTTCCGCGGCCATCTTTATCCGGTAAAACAGGGTGGCGAAATCCGGAATCTGCACTGGCAGGTGGCTAATTCACACTTTGACGGCCAGGCGAGCTGGCAGATAAAAAATTATCGGCCGCTCAGTACGCTGAAAGGCAAATTTATCAGTAACAATACCGAGGTATTTCTTGGCCATTTTGGTTTTGATCCGGGGTTAACGGGTACTAAAAGCCAGCTGGATATTGATATTTCCTGGCCCGGTGCGTTAGTGCAACCCCGTTTGTCCGCATTAAATGGCCAGATCAGAATGGAGACCGGCGAAGGTATTCTGCGGGAAGTGAAAAATACCGGCGGTAACCGTTTGTTATCCCTGTTCTCGCTGGATGCGATTGTCAGCCGTATCAGCTTTGATTTCCGCGATATTTTTGGCGACGGACTCTATTTCAAAAAAATTACATTCAGCGGCAAACTGGATCAGGGTGTGCTGCGTAATGATGACTTAGTACTGGAAAGTAATTCCGGTGAACTGAATGGGCATGGTATGGTCGATTTAGGCAAGAAAAGGATCGACTATCAGGTGACGTTTTCACCGACATTAACCGGCGGTTTTGGTGTGGCAACCGCGTTTGCGATCACGCCAATAACGGGTATTGCGGTGCTGGCGGCGACCACGATTTTACAACCGGTGTTTGATGTCATCACACAGGTAAGCTATTCCGTCAAAGGTGATATTGCCAGGCCGGTAATCACCGAACTGGGCCGTAAACAAGAAAAAGTTAAATTACTCGCGCCAAAGGCAGAGGAGAGCAAGTAATGCAACTGGTCGCACTACAGATCAACGCTCAGGCGGACTGGTTATCGAACCGTGCACAGATCGTTTCACTGTTGCAGCGTTTGCCGGTAGAACGCCCCTGTCTGGTCTTGCTGCCGGAAAATTTTGCCTGTATGGGGGCGTCACAGGATTATCACCAGCTGGCTGAGCCATTGGGTTCGGGCCCGGTACAGCGTCAGCTGAGTGAATGGGCAAAGGATTTTGGTCTGTGGCTGGTGGCCGGTTCGTTGCCGACCTTGATTCCGCAGCAAAACCGGGTGCACACCACATCGCTGGTGTTTAATCCGCAAGGTGAGCTGACCGGTTTTTATCACAAACTGCATCTGTTTGATGTGGATGTGGATGATGCCCGCGGGCGTTATCGTGAATCAGATTCTTTCGTGGCGGGTCATGATACCTGTGTGGTGGCATCCCCGTTTGGTGGTCTCGGTTTAAGTATCTGTTATGACGTCCGCTTTCCGGAATTGTATCGTCTGCTGCGTCAGCGTGGCGCGGATGTCTTACTGGTGCCCGCCGCATTTACGAAAGTGACCGGACAGGCACACTGGCTGCCGCTGTTACAGGCGCGGGCAATAGAAAATCAATGTTATGTGGTCGCAGCCAATCAATGTGGCTGCCATGATGGTAACCGTGAAACCAGAGGTCACTCCGTGATCATCGATCCCTGGGGTGAAGTGCTGGCACAGCAGGGTTCACAGCCGGGACTGATCGTTGCCACGCTGGATCCACAAAAAACCGAACAAATCCGCAAATCAATGCCGGTACAGCTGCATGCCAGACTGACACCGGCCTGGAGAGAATAATTTAATGTTGTTACCGCAAGTCAGTGAACGGTTATTGGCCGCGAACGGTCTGGATCAGGACATTCTGGCGCAACAGCTGCGCCAGTTGATGAGTCATCAGATAGAGTTCGGTGATTTCTATTTCCAGAGTGGTGTTCATGAGTCCTGGATCCTGGAAGACGGTATCGTAAAAGACGGCAGCTATAACATCGAACAAGGCGTCGGTGTGCGTGCCATCAGCGGTGAGAAGACGGGTTTTGCCTATTCAGATGAACTGAGTCTGAATGCTTTGCAGCAGGCGGTGGTTGCAGCGCGCGGCGTAGCGGCAACCGGTGGTGAAGGGCAGGTCAAAATCTGGCAACCGACGCAGCCAACGGCGCGCTATCTGGCACTGGATCCGCTGCCTGGTTTACCCCAGCCGCACAAGATCGCCTTGCTGGAAGAGCTGGATCAATTTGCCCGTTCACTGGATCACTGTGTGACTCAGGTGATGGCCTCGTTGTCCGGGGTGTATGAAGAAGTGCTGATTGCCGCGACAGACGGCACTCTGGTGGCAGACATTCGTCCGCTGGTGCGGCTCAGTGTTACTGTGCTGGCGGAGCGTAAAGGCCGTCGGGAACGCGGCAGCTCCGGCGGTGGCGGCCGCTGTGGTTATGATTATTTCTTTGAGGTTGATAATGGCGAAAGCCGTGCCCGCGGTTATGTCCGTGAGGCCGTGCGTCAGGCACTGGTCAATCTGGAAGCCATTGATGCGCCTGCCGGCATGATGCCGGTAGTTCTCGGTGCCGGCTGGCCGGGCGTGTTGCTGCATGAGGCGGTCGGTCATGGCCTGGAAGGGGATTTCAACCGTAAAGGTTCCTCTGCCTTCAGCGGTAAAGTCGGGCAACAGGTGGCATCAAAACATTGCACTATTGTCGATGACGGTACCATCATGGGACGCCGTGGTTCACTGACGGTGGATGATGAAGGAACGCCGACGCAGCATACCGTGTTGATTGAAAACGGCATTCTGAAGGGATACATGCAGGATAAACTCAATGCGCGTCTGATGGGCGTTGCCTCTACCGGTAATGGCCGCCGGGAGTCGTATGCCGCATTACCGATGCCGCGCATGACCAACACCTACATGCTGCCGGGCGAATATGATCCGCAAGAGATCATTGCATCGGTGAAAAAAGGTATCTATGCCCCGAATTTCGGCGGCGGACAGGTGGATATCACCTCCGGCAAGTTTGTGTTCTCTGCCTCGGAAGCCTACCTGATCGAAAATGGTAAGATCACCACGCCAATCAAAGGTGCAACCCTGATCGGTAACGGTCCGGAAGCGATGCAGCAGGTGTCGATGGTCGGTAATGATCTGGCGCTGGATAAAGGTGTCGGGGTTTGTGGTAAAGATGGACAGAGTGTGCCGGTCGGGGTTGGTCAGCCAACACTGAAACTGGGCGAAATGACTGTGGGTGGTACGCAGTAACTCAAAAGAAAATGGCGTGAATATTCACGCCATTTTTTATCTTGCTCTTATCGGTTCAGAACGCCATTACAGCTGCTCTTCCATGTGTTCACGCAGATATTTGAACAGTTCACGGAATGCCGCGGGTGGATGATTGGCGGCTTGTTCTTTCTTGACCCGACTCACTAACTGGCGCAGTTTCTGACGTTCGAGGGTATGACATTCCCCGATTACGGCATTGATCGCATCGTCACCATCAGCAATCAATTTATCGCGCCACTGTTCCAGTTTATGCAAACGCGCATTGGTGCTGTTATTACGGCTGTGGATTTGATCCAGCACGTTTTTAATTTCAGTGGTATCACGGTTACGCATCATTTTGCCGACAAACTGCAGATGGCGGCGCAAGGCTTCGTGTTTACCTTTCAGCTTATGCCCCATGGCAATGGCATCGATAAGATCTTCGTCCAGTGGCACGCGTTCCAGCTCGGCAGGTTTTAAGTTGACCAGCTCTTCGCCCAGTTTTTGCAACGCAGCTGCTTCACGTTTCAGACCTGTCTTACTGACGTAATCGTCATCCGACTCATCGTGGGTTGGTTTTTGATGATTCATGGTGTCACTCTTCCTTAATTCCTCCCTTATATGGTAACAGGTATCTGTGATAGCCTGTGAAAAAATGCAGCAGGGCTTGGCAGACATGAATTCTCAGGAACAGATTTTACAGGAACAGCATAAACTCGAGCAGGTGGTAACAGACGCGCTGCATATCGCGCAGGAGCTGGGAGCTGATACTGCGGAGATCTCTATCAGCAAGCAGACCGGGATCTCGGTTAATACCCGTGGCGGCGAAGTCGAAAACATTGAATTTAACAAAGATGGGGCCCTCGGTATCGCTATTTACCGCGATGGCCGCAAAGGTTCCTCATCCACCGCCGATCTGAGTGTTGGTGCAATTCGTCGCTGTATTGAGGCGGCGCTGGAGATCTCGCGGTATACCGCCGTTGATTCCTGTGCCGGTCTGGCGGATCGTGAGCTGATGGCCTGGGATGCCCCGGAACTGGATCTGCTCTATCCCGTGGCACTGGAACCGGAATATGGCATTGAACTGGCCCGGCGCTGTGAACTGCACGCTTTGTCGCTGGATAAACGCATCAAACAGTCAGACAGCGGCAGTTTTTCCAGTCATCATGGCATCAAGGTTTATGGCAACACCCATGGTTTCGTCAAGGGTTATGCGGCCAGCCGTCATTCGCTGAGCTGTGTGCTGATCGGTGAACAGGATGGCGATATGCAGCGCGACTACAGCTACAGTACTGCACGCGAGTTGAGTGATCTCTGGACACCGGAACGGATTGCTGAAGATGCGGTCAGCCGTACGGTTTCGCACCTTGGCGGACGCAAAATTGCCACTACCGAAGTGCCGGTTCTGTTCCTGCCGGAAGCAGCGAACAGTCTGTTTGGTCATCTGGTTTCGGCGATCAGCGGTGGTAATCTGTACCGCAAGTCCACTTTCCTGCTGGATAGCCTCGGTCAGCAATTATTTCCGGACTGGTTACACATCAATGAATTCGCACATCTGCCGAAAGGACTGGCCAGTTCACCGTTTGACGGGGAAGGTGTGCGCACGCAGGATCGTGCCATTATCCAGAACGGTGTTTTGCAAACCTATCTGCTGACCGCTTATTCCGCACGGAAATTAGGGATGCAATCTACCGGTCATGCCGGTGGTATTCATAACTGGTTTGTTGAAGGTCAGGGTCAGACGCTGGATGCGCTGCTGCAACAGATGGGAACTGGACTCGTCGTCAGCGAACTGATGGGGCAGGGTGTGAATATTGTTACCGGCGATTATTCCCGTGGCGCGACCGGTTTCTGGGTCGAAAATGGTCAGATCGTGTATCCGGTGGAAGAGATCACCATCGCGGGGAATCTGAAAGAGATGTTCCGCCAGATCGTGGCAGTCGGCAATGATATTGATCCGCGCTGCAGTCTGCAGAGTGGTTCCGTGCTGCTTGAACGGATGAAAATTGCAGGGAATTAATAAGGAGTAACAGACGGCTGAGAGGCCGTCTGTTATTTGCAGATTACTCTGCGCTGCCTTCTTTGCGGAAGGTACGCGGGAAGTTACGCAGCTGTTTGCTGGCTTCACGGCGTTGTTTAGACAGTTCTGCACCTACGATAGTCAGGTCATCCACGCGATCTTCGTAATCGCCTTTCATGTTGTGGATGATTTCCAGAACATCTTCGTAGCTCATGCCTGGTTTCAGGTATTCGGTCAGGTTAGCCAGCAGTGCAACACGTTTCTGGTTGTCACGGATTTTGCGGGCGTTATCTTCGATTTCGCGGGTCAGTTTGTTTTTCAGACGCGCGACACGTACGAATTCCAGAATGTTATTCATTTCATTACTTTGCATTGTGTTATCCACCATATCAGCTTGTTGATTCTTCTCTCTGACCACTGTCTGTTTGCTGTGGTTTGTTCTCATCCTGCCATGTTTATGGCGTAAGAGCCAGATCCCGAGTTAGTATATCGGCCAATTCAGCAACATCCATACAGACAGTGTGCCTTCCAGCAAATATTGCCAGTTAAATTCGCGCCGCCATAATGCGGCAAGGAAAAAGCCGGCGGCCAGAGCCAGTGCCGCCAGCGGGTAGTAAATCAGTGTTCCCAGCTGATCAAATAGCGACAGCATCAGTAAGCGCAATGACTGCGGCATCCAGATCCCCAGCCAGCCGAACACAATAATGACAGGTACGATACCGAGCACCAGTGAGCTCAGGCGGATTTTCGGGCTCAGCTGGATTTTCCAGCGGGAAGACGGCATGGTTTTATCCTTTCTCTTTCAGCATGGCACGTAAATTGGCAATCCCGGTTTTGGCTTTTTGCTGACGCTGTTCGGCACTGGCCGGCTCTTTGCGGGCTTCCCATTGCAGATCGTCCTGCGGCAGTTCCAGCAGAAAACGGCTGGGCTCCGGGTTTACGGTATCACCAAACTGACGGCGTTCTTTGCACAGTACAAAGCAAAGCTCTGTCTGTGCCCGGGTAATGCCGACATAAGCCAGACGGCGTTCTTCATCAATGTTATCTTCATCGATACTGACCTGATGCGGCAACAAGCCCTCTTCCATCCCGATCATAAAGACGTACGGAAACTCCAGCCCTTTGGACGCGTGCAATGTCATCAGCTGCACCTGATCCAGCTCTTCATCGCTTTCATTGCGCTCCAGCATATCGCGCAGCGTAAAGCGGGCAACGGCTTCACTCAGGTTTAATGGTGCGGCATCCTGCTGCACATCTCCGGCCAGCATATCGGTCAGCCAGCGATACAGCGTGGAGACGTTCTGCATCCGCATCTCGGCCGCTTTCGGGCTGGGCGAGGTTTCATACAGCCATTCGTCGTAGTGGATATCTTTGATCAGATCGCGCACCACCTCTTCACTGTTGCCGCGCGCCGCGTTATCGCTCATGCGGCACAGCCAGTCACAGAAGTGACGCAGGGCCTGTAATCCCCGGCCATGCAGATGTTGCTCCAGCCCGAGTTCAAAGCTGGCGGCATACAGGCTTTTACCGCGCTGATTGGCATAGTGACCGAGTTTTTCCAGCGTCGTCGGACCAATTTCGCGCCGCGGCAGATTAACGACCCGCAGGAAAGCATTGTCATCATCCGGATTCACCAGCAGGCGCAGATACGCCATGATGTCCTTGATTTCAGTACGCGAGAAGAATGAGGTGCCACCACTGATTTTGTAGGGGATGCGGTTTTGCATCAGCACCTTTTCCAGCAGCCGGGACTGATGATTACCGCGATACAGAATAGCGTAATCTTTCCAGCTGGTGCGGTTCATGAAACGGTGTCCCATGATTTCCGCCGCTACTTTTTCGGCTTCATGCTCTTCGTTTTTGGCCATCAGTACCCGCACCGGCATACCGTAATCCAGCTCTGAGAACAGCTGCTTATCAAATACATGCGGATTATTGGCAATCAGAATGTTGGCGCATTTCAGAATACGCCCTTTGGAACGGTAGTTCTGTTCCAGTTTGATCACATTGAGTCGGGGGAAATCCTGCTGCAAACGTACCAGGTTTTGCGGTTGGGCGCCGCGCCACGAATAAATCGACTGATCGTCATCACCCACCACGGTAAACCGGGCGCGTTCACCGACCAGCAGCTTCACTAATTCATACTGGCTGGTGTTGGTATCCTGATATTCATCCACTAACAGATAGCGGATACGGTTCTGCCATTGTTCCCGCACTTCAGCATTGGTTTTTAACAACAGCGTCGGTAACAGGATCAGATCATCAAAATCCAATGCGTTATAAGCGCTCATTTGTTTCTGATAACGCTCATACCAAATCGCAAAGCGCTGTTCTTCCGGCGTATGCGCCCGCTTTAACGCCTGTGCCGGCAAGATGAGATCATTTTTATACCGGGAGATGGTCTGAACTAATTGCTGTAACAATTCTTTGTTACCCTGCAATTCAGGGTCAGCCTCAGTCAACTCCTTGATTAGGCTCATCTGATCGGTGTCATCAAACAGGGAAAAGTTCGCTTTCAGCTGTAAATGCTGGTGTTCACGACGGATCAGATCCAACCCGAGCGAGTGAAATGTCGAAACAGTCAGACCACGGGCTTCCCGGCGCCCCAGTGTCTGTGCAACACGCTCTTTCATCTCTCTCGCAGCTTTATTGGTAAACGTGACGGCAAAGATGTGACGTGCCTGATAGCTGCATTCGCGGATCAGGTAGGCAATTTTAGCGGTAATAACACGGGTTTTTCCGCTACCGGCACCGGCCAGTACCAGGCAAGGGCCGGATACGTAGTGCATTGCATCCAGTTGTCGGGGATTGAGTTTCATGCCTTGTCACCATCAGAGCATCGGGCGGGCAGTATAACAAAACAAATGCAAGATACCTTGTGGAGGTGTAATTCGATGGCTTATGTGAATTCAGGGATAGAGATGAAAACATCGCAGTATGATTGGAAAATCATTGGACTCATCATTCTGCTTCTGATCGCAGTTTGTGCTCTGGTGACCATTAAACTGTTGTTTCCGGATATGACAAAGGAAAAATTGTTTTCCGTCTTGTCATCTTCAGCCCCAGTTGTTAGTACCGCCAGTCCGCAAAATGTTCCGTCAGAAAAATCAGCAACCAATGTATCCCATCCGGTTATTGTCGTTGCTGAAGTACCGGCAAAAACCATTGCACCTTCTGTGGAAAAAGTCGTCAGAACAGAAAATAACGCGGTGAATTCTGCTCCGGCAGAAACAGATGTGCACTTAACGACGGCAGCGACTAAAAAAACTGAAACGGTAACGGCTCAGCATCATGCAGAAGAACCCCGTTCAGTTTCAGAAACGAAACAGATTATCTGTTCAGCAGAAGATCGGGAAGCCGAACTTTGCCGGTAAACAATACATTGATAAGAAAGCAATCATAGGGATGATGTCATGAAAGTGAATTCGTATATTGTCAAAGGAGCCTGTCTTCTGATGACACTCCATATCACGGGTGTTTCAGCACAATTGAGCAATGCTATCGCGACCGGTAATCAGAGCGATACCTACTACCGGATCGGTGAAGATCTCCGGCAATATGCGATGCCGGAGCTGCGTAATCTGCAGTCTAAAGGGGCGGTTGATAACATCAAGGCATTGAGTAAAACGACAGGTGTTTCTTTTGCTATTGTGCAATCAGATGTCTATCAGACATATGTTAATCTTGAAAAAAATGACCCGGATCCAGCAGTAAGACTGTGGGCTGCCGACCTGCTGAATTCTCTGCGCGTAGTCGCTCCGCTGTATAACGAAGAAATATACTTCGTGGTACATAAAGACTCACCGATGCAGGAATTGCAGGATATTGAAGGTAAACGGTTAGCTATCGGCCCGAATGGCAGCGGAACCAATCTGACGGCGAAAAATATCTACTACAAGCTGTTTGGTAAAGCACCGGTGGTGGTTGAGCCCTTTATTGAAGAGGGAGTCATGGGTCCTGACGAGGGTACTAAGTATGTCCGTTCGGCGCTCTGGCATCTTGCACACCCGGAAGCTGGTCCGGAAGAGCGCAAAGCGGATGTAGTGGTTATTATCGGCGGACAGCCATTACCGCTGTTACAGCGTCTGGGCAAAGACTACAAGTTGCTGGCTTCCAACATCAAAAACGATGCCACCGAAGCCTTGCTGAAAGATTACAGCATCGGATTCGCCGATCAGAAAAATTATCCGTTTTTGCCGAAACATATGCCGGTCATGATGGTGCAGTCTTATCTGGTAACGGCCCAGTTCCGTGATAAGCAGCGGAATGATTTTGTGAAAAAATTTGCCAGTTCACTTTGTAAAAATTACGACAAGCTTTATGAGCATGGTCATGAGAAATGGAAATCACTGGTTTGGTCTCCACAGCGCCCACGTTTACCATCTCTGCTCTCCGGGTGGCATTATTCAGATGTAACCAGACCTGTTCTGGAAGCCTGTTTGCCACAGGGTGTGACTCAGCCGGTCGGGATTACTAACGCTCAAGCTTTCCCGTGTTCAATGGAAGACCGGGCTATCGGATTATGCATGTAAAAAAGAGCCGGATTAATGGAACCACCGGATAATCCGGTGGTTTTTTTGCATCACGCTATCACTGCTTTACGTTATCATAGCCACCTTTGAACACAGGTGGTTTGATGCTATGACCTCTTTTGATGTGCAGCGGGTACGCGAGCAGTTTCTGATCCTGCGGCAACAGATCAATGGCTATCCGCTGGTCTATCTCGACAGTGCTGCAACGGCGCATAAGCCAGAATGTGTTTTGCAAGCCATGCTGGACTTCTATCGTACAGATAATGCCAATGTGCACCGGAGTGCGCATACGCTGGCTTCCCGTGCGACACAAAAGTTTGAACAGGCGCGTCAGCGCGTGGCTGATTTTCTGCATGCCCGCCACCGTGAAGAGATCATATGGACCCGCGGAACTACGGAATCGATCAATCTGGTCGCTCAAACCTGGGGTTTGCCGAGTCTGCAGGCCGGCGATGAAATTCTGTTATCGGCGATGGAACATCATGCCAATCTGGTGACCTGGCAGCAGGTCGCAAAGCAGACCGGTGCCCGGTTACGCATCATTCCATTGCTGGCCAGCGGCGAACTGGATATGCAGGCTTATCAGGCAATGTTATCAGCGCGTACCCGGATGGTCGCGCTGGTGCATGTCTCCAATGTCCTGGGCACGGTAAATCCGGTGGCTGATGTCGTGCGTCTGGCAAAACAGGCCGGTGCGCTGACGTTAATCGACGGGGCACAGGCGGTGGCGCACGCACCCGTGGATGTGCAGGCACTAGGTTGTGATTTTTATGCTTTTTCCGGCCACAAGGTCTATGGCCCGACCGGGATTGGCGTACTGTATGGCCGCAAAGAGATATTGGCGCAACTTCCACCCTGGCAATTCGGTGGTGAGATGATTCGGAAAGTCACTTTTACCGAGAGTGAATTCAGTTTGCCACCACTGCGCTTTGAGGCGGGAACTCCTGCGATTGCCGAAGCATTGGGTTTATCTGCCGCACTGGATTTCCTGTGCGAACAGCTGACGGCCGGTGCGGAAGAGTATCAGCAGCAGCTGTTGCAACGCCTGCTCCGGGGTTTACTACAAATAGACGGTGTATCGCTGGTCGGCCAACCGGCGGAACGTCAGGGCGTAGTGTCAGTGGTGCTGGCGCATGCGCACCATCATGATGTCTGTCAGTTGCTGGATGCCCAGGGGATCGCCGTGCGCAGCGGGCATCATTGCGCGATGCCATTACTGCACAGTCTGGGACTGGCCGGAACCTTGCGGATCTCGCTGGGTGTCTATAATAATGAAACCGAGATTGATGCCTTTCTGCAGGCATTGCGTCAGGCGCTGGAGTTGTTACATGACTGAGTGGTTTGATTTTACTGTGCACTTTCCGGTCGGAGCGGGAACAGCATTAGATGAAGACTATATCCGTCAACGCCTGACCGGCGCAAGCAGCTGGGAAGAACGCTACCGGCAATTATTATTGCTGGCAAAACAGGTGCCACCTGTGCCACAACCATGGCGTCATCCGGATAATGAGGTCAGTGGTTGTGAGAGTCGCGTGTGGCTGCTACTCTGTAGAGACGATGCCGGAAAATATCATTTTGCCGTAGATAGCGAGTCCCGCATAGTAAAAGCGTTATTGATCACAATTCTGGCTGCTGCTAATCATCAGACAGCTGACAAGATCCATATGATCCAAGTAGCATCCTATCTTGCCGAGTTGGGATTTGCTCAGCATATAACGTTATCAAGAACGAATGGTTTACAGGCTGTATGGAAAAAAATGAGTGATTTTTGCACATTATTTGCATAAAATTGCTACGGGAGCACATTAACCGGGATCTCGGTTAGTTAGGATAACTACTTGATAATTCGAGGTGGAGGAATCGCATGCTAGACGGATTACCTGCCGTACTAAATAAAGCATCGCTAAGATTTGTGGCTCAGCCTATCTTTCGCCAGAAAGGTGAGCTGTATGGTCACGAGATGATGTTGTTGCACAAGCAGCATAAAGATCCGGCGATGTTTATGAAAATCGTGAACCATATGGGTTTGCGTCAGAATCTGGATCTCGAAGTTTGTCGTATGGCAGAGCCAGTACTGCGAACTCACAATTTGACTGGTTGCTGCTGCATTAATCTGTTTGCTGATTCGCTGCAGGAAGAAAACGTTGTTGATGCACTGTTAATGCTGGCCGATCCTGGTGCAAACCGCTGGGTAATGGTCAACGTTATGCAACTGGATACCAGTAATAAGCAATTTAATCTGTCAGAAATTATTGCTGACTTGCGGCAATGTGGTGTGCGCTTCTGTTTCGATGTTAAATTATTGATGCAGATCACCGCGATGTCTCTGCCGGTAGATATGTTGCGTATGGACATCCGTCAGGTGCCGGAAGATCAATGGGCACGCTGGATTTCATTTGCAGAAAGTAACTGTGTACCAATGCTGGCTGCCGGTGTCGATGATGATATGCACCGTGACGCATTGCGCGAGCTGGGAATTGACTTCCTGCAGGGCAAGATATTTGCTGACATGGTACTGCTGAATCAGAATCAGACTGCATAATCAGTCTGATTCAACCGTGTACTAGAAGATCCACAAAGACAACCAGGACGTCTTTGTGGATTTTTTATTTGTCCGCTAATTTCTGTAAAACATACGATACGGCGACAAAACCGAAAGTTGCGGTAACAACTGTCGTGGCTCCGAATCCGGAAGCACAATCCATTTTCATATTGCCATCACTGCCGGCTTTAGCGCTGCAGGTTCCGCCGGCACCATCCGGATAGGTCAGTTGCTCGGTAGAATAGACACATGGAATACCAAATTTTTTCTTTGGATCGCGGGGAAAACCAAATTTACGCCGCAGATCGGATCTGACTTTTGCGGCCAGCGGATCCTGTGTCGTTCTGGAAAGGTCTGTTATGGCAATTTGAGTCGGATCTTTCTGTCCACCGGCACCACCGGTTGTGATCAGTGATATTTTCTGACGCTTGCAGTGCGCCAGCAGCGCCACCTTTGCCCGGATACTATCGATAGCATCGACAACAAAATCAAAGCGCGGGTCAATGTACCCGGTCAGATTTTCTTCCGTGACGAAATCATCAACTATGTGTATCTGGCAGTCCGGGTTGATCAGACGAATGCGTTCTGCCATCACTTCGGTTTTCAGTTTGCCGACATTACCCTGCAAGGCATGGATCTGACGGTTAGTGTTGGTCACACAAATGTCATCCATATCGATTAATGTTAACTGGCCGATACCAGAGCGTGCCAGCGCTTCCGCAGCCCATGAACCTACGCCGCCAATACCGATCACACAGACATGGCTTTGCTGAAAGCATTGCAACGCTTTTTCACCATATAAACGGGCAATGCCACCGAAACGCTGGGAATAATCTGACTGCATATTAAATGTTCATACCGGTATGAGAATTTAAGGATTATATCAGCTTTGGCTATTAAGCTGGTTTTCTGTGGCATTGGCGGTTTGTTCTTTTTGTTACGTGTCAGTTAACACTGCTATTTAGTCATCGTTACTAATCAGGCAAAATAGAGTCAACCAGTCCCATGTGTTGCTTGGGCTCATATCCAGAAGTATCAGGAATCGATCATGACCTGTGATGAACAAGTTGAAATGGTAATACACCAACCAGCAGTTACCATTGTTATCCCGGCTAAAAACGAAGCAGAAAACATCCGGCCGTTAATCAATGAAATCCGTACCGCTATGGATAATGAATTTGATTATGAACTGATCTACGTTGATGACGGCAGTACCGATGATACTTTCAATACCCTTAAGGCAATTCGCGATGAAGGTTTCAGCAAACTGAAAGTGATCCGTCATCAGCAATCAGTAGGGCAAAGTTTTTCGGTACTGAATGGTGCCCGGCATGGCGCCGGTGAATGGCTGGTGGTATTAGATGCGGATGGTCAGAACGTTCCGGCGGATATTCCGGGAATGTTAAAAACATTACAGGCTGCCTATGCCGCTGATCCGAAAAAAGTAGGGATCATTGGTCACCGTGTGACACGTCGTGATGACTGGATAAAACGTCTTTCTTCTAAACTGGCCAACGGCTTCCGTGACTGGATGCTTAAAGATGGTATTCCGGATACCGGCTGTGGTCTGAAAGCGACTCGTCGTGAGTGGTATGTGCAACTGCCGGCATTCAACCATATGCATCGTTATGTACCTGCGCTGATCCAGAGTATGGGCGGCGAGATGCTGGTTCACCCGGTGAATCATCGTCCGCGTATGGCAGGGGTTTCTAACTATGGTGTCTGGAATCGCCTGTGGGTTGGACTCGTTGATGTGTTCGGTGTCCGCTGGTTACAGCATCGTGCCAAACGTATTGTGATCCAGGAGATCCTGAATGGGCGCTGATTGGCTGGATCTGCCGATCTCCTGGCTGGAGTGGACGGGTGTACATATCACCGGCTGGAAAATCATCGGTTACACCGGTGCATTGATGTTCGGTGGCCGCTGGCTGGTACAGTTTGTGGCCTCGAAACGGGCTGGTAAGCCTGTGATCCCGCGGCTCTTCTGGTACATGAGTGTCGGCGGTAGTCTGATGACACTAAGTTACTTTCTGTTTTCTGCCAAACAGGATTCTGTCGGTGTATTACAGAATCTCTTCCCGGCATTTACCGCGCTGTACAGCCTCTGGCTGGATATTAAGCACCGTGGCTGGCACCGTGACAGGGCTTCGCATTAATAACGAAGCCTCATTTCAGGATCCTTTATGATAACTGATCGTTTTGTGCTTCAGGGCTGGCAGAGTGACCGGCTCAACTTATTATTTTTACTGGGATTAGGGCTGCTGGTTTTGGGTGCCGGTCTTGGTTTGCGCGATCCCTGGCCGGCGGATGAGCCGCGCTTTGCTCTGGTGGCGAAGCAGATGGTGGAGTCCGGTCAATGGTTGTTCCCGTTCCGTGGTGGCGAGATTTACCCGGATAAGCCACCGATGTTTATGTGGGGCATCGCGCTGGGTTATTTCATTACCGGCTCGTTGCGGGTTGCTTTTTTGCTGCCGTCTTTGCTGGCTGGCTTAGGGTGTATTACTTTAGTTTATGATATTGCCCGCCGGATCTGGGATCGGGCTACGGCGTTCCGTGCTGGTTTGTTTTTGCTGTTTGTTGTGCAATTCACGGTGCAGGCCAAACAGGCGCAAATTGATGCCTTAGTGACTTTTTTTATCACACTGGGTGGTTATGGTTTCCTGCGGTTTCTGTTGTGCGGTGGTGGCTGGCGCTGGTATTACCTCGGCTGGTTTGCTGCGGGTCTGGGGATTATCACTAAAGGCGTCGGGATTATTGCGGCACTGGTGTTAATTCCGGCTCTCTGGACTCATCGCGAGCAGATAAAACAGGCATCCAAAGCGCAGTGGCTGAAGGGGCTGGCGGGTCCGCTGTTTATGTTGCTGGCCTGTGCATTGTGGGTTATTCCCATGGTGCTGGTGGTGCAGCAGCATCCGTTACCGGAATTTCTGGCATACCGGGATAATATCTTGTTCCGCCAGACAGTGACCCGTTATGCCAATGCCTGGCATCACATCAAGCCGTTCTGGTTCTATCTGGTGAATGTCATTCCCTCATTCTGGCTGCCATGGTCACTGTTGTTGCCGTGGATGGTATGGCAAACCAGACGGGATGTGAAACTGGGACAGCGACCAGTGATCCTGCTGGTGGGTTATCTGTTGCTGATCCTGCTGTTTTTCTCTGCTTCTGCGGGGAAACGGGGCGTGTATATCACACCGGCAACCCCGGTTCTGGCGCTGCTGATTGCTTACTGGCTACCGGAATTGCTGACCCGGCGCTGGCCTGCGCGTTTGCTGGCAGGATTAAGCTGGTTGCTGAGCGGACTCTTCCTGTGTGCTGGTATCGCTTTACTGCTCAAACCAGCGCTGATTGCCAGACTGGGGGAGATGGATTCACCGGTACTGCTGGCATTATCGCTGGGCACAACAGGACTGGTCGCGAACTGGTTCCTGCGCCGTCAGCCGCTTTCGGCAATACTGACAATGCTGACCATCCTCTGGCTGCATTATGGGTTCTGGTCATATCCGCTGATGAATCATCTGCGGACACCGCAACAGATCATGCAGCATGCCGGACAGCATTTGGCACCGCAGGATGAATTATTGCTGACTAATTTCCGTGAACAATTCCTGTTGTTTGCCGATCGGCCGCTGTATCACTTTGCCTATCTGCAGGCCGATGAACCACAACCGGCAGATGCTGCTGTCTGGGTGCAGGCTTCATCACATCGCTGGGTATTGGGGCCGGGAGACAAGCTGAGTAAATGTTTTGCTATGGATAAAGGCATATCACTGGGTCAGCGTCATGGCGATGACTGGTTCCTGTTCCGGGCCGATGCAGTATTACCAGCTTGTCAGTCAGCGCAAAGTTCAGGTGCCGATATTTTTTATTATGCACCTAAACTGTTGGTAGGAGAGTAAATATGCATTATCTGGTTACTGGTGCCGCCGGTTTCATCGGTTTTCATGTTGCTGAACGGCTGCTGGCGGCAGGGCATCAGGTTACCGGCCTGGACAACCTGAATGATTACTATGATGTTAATCTGAAGCTGAGCCGGTTAGCGTTACTGCAGGCGCATCCCGCATTCCATTTTGTGAAAGGGGATCTGGCTGATCGTGCGCTGATGGCTGATCTGTTCACTAACGGACAGTTTCAGCGCGTAATCCATCTGGGCGCACAGGCTGGTGTGCGTTACTCGCTGGATAATCCGCATGCGTATGCTGATGCGAATTTAGTCGGGCATTTGAATGTTCTGGAGGGATGCCGTCAGCATAAGATTGCACATCTGTTGTACGCCTCCTCCAGTTCGGTGTATGGCCTGAACCGTAAAACGCCGTTTTCTACCGCTGACAGCGTCGATCATCCGGTCTCGTTATATGCCGCGACCAAGAAAGCCAATGAGCTGATGAGCCACAGTTATGCCCATCTGTATGGTTTGCCTTGCACGGGATTGCGTTTCTTTACCGTATATGGCCCGTGGGGCCGGCCGGATATGGCGTTGTTCAAGTTCACCAAAGCGATCCTGGCGGGGCAGCCGATCGATGTGTATAACTTCGGTGAGATGAAGCGGGACTTTACCTTTATTGATGATATTGCCGAAGCGATCATTCGTCTGGCGGATGTGATCCCACAGCCAGATACAGAGTGGACGGTAGAAACCGGATCGCCGGCGGAAAGTTCCGCACCATACCGGGTGTATAACATTGGCAACAGCCAGCCGGTAGAGCTGAAAACGTTTATCCATGAACTGGAACAGGCGTTAGGCATTCCGGCACAGATGAATTTACTGCCGCTGCAGCCGGGTGATGTACTGGAAACCAGCGCTGATACCTCAGCACTGGAAGCCGTGATTGGTTTTAAACCGCAGACGCCACTTGCCAGCGGTCTGGCTCGTTTTGTCAGCTGGTATAAATCATTTTATTCTCTGTGAGCCGTATTCTGCAGCAAGGGTTTCAGCTGCATTGCCAGCTGGCTGGTGGTTTGCTGCCAGCCGGTGCGCAGTTCACGCACTAACGCTGGGTAACCATCTGCCGTCAGCGGATACAGTTGCTGGAATTGTCCGCTGTATTGCTGTTTCCCCGTGTTCAGCACCCATTCACCACTGATCACGGCATGGCCATCGGCTTTGCCGTGAAAACCGCGTACTTTGACCTGTAACTGAGCAATATTCTGTCCTGCTGTTTGTCCGTTCTGCCACTGCCAGGCCGGTAATTGCTGCCTCAGGCTTTGCAGTAAGGCGCGGGTCAGCTGCTTATCCAGCGCTTCCGCCCAGCGATGCTGATTCGCGGTGGTCAGCTGTACGTCATCCTGCTGATAAACGATACCGACGCTGCTCAGATAATCCGCCAGTTCCACATCACTCACGGCTACCACTGGCTGCTGGCTGGCAGGTAAGGTGCCGTTTTGTTCATCCGGTAATGCAATGGCATAGTATTGTGGCGCAGTGGCACTGCTGCAGGCTGAGAGACCGCACAATAACAGGACAACAAGTAAATATCGCGGCATCATCATTTGGCTTTCCTCGGTTCTGGATCGGTAGCGGTGTCCGGCTGGAACAGCAGCGCGTTCGGTTTTTCATTCAGTGTCCGCGCCATCGGCTGCACTTCACGTAATACCCGGTTCAGGGATTGAATCGAACGATTCAGCTCACCATAAGCCGGTGAACTGGCGGATAAGCCCTTAAGGGTTTGCTGCATCTCAGCCAGCGTTTTCTTCAGTTCCGCCGGCAGTTGCTGGCTGCTTTGCTGATTGGCTATCTTATCCATGCTGGCACTGACCTGTCTGACGTTCACCATTGCGGCCTCGGTTTCTGTCAGCATGGTCTGGGCTTTTGTCAGCACTTGTTCAATATTCAGCTGGTTCAGTTTATTCAGCAATTGCACCACCTGCTGCTCGATCCGCGCCAGCCCGCCCGGTACGGTGGGTAAGGTACGATAGTTTGCCAGTTCACCCGATCCGGTTGTTTTGGGGAGTTCAGGGTAAAAATTCAGATCGACATATAGCGCTCCGGTCAGCAAGTTGCCGGAACGCAGCGAGGCACGCAGACCCTGTTTGATGGCAGCAGCAAATTCATTTTCCCAGTTTGGAAGCTGATCTTTATCCATATCTGCGCGGATACGTCCCGGCTCAATCCGGATCAGTACCGGGATCTGACGGGAACGTGCCGAGAGCAAATCATTCCCTGGTACGAAGAAAGGAACGGAAAGAACCCGGCCTATCTGAATACCACGGTATTCGACGGGTGCTCCCGGATTCAGACCCCGGACCGAATCATCAAACAGTAAAATATAATCAACCTTATCCTGATAACGACGAATCGTACTGCTGTCTTCATCAGCATACAGGCTAAAGGTACGGTAGGTTTTGACCAGCTCACCCAGCTCCCAGCCTGGCGGTACACTGAAGCTGACACCACCGGAGAGAATGGTTTCCAGAGTCCCGGTTTTGATTTTGATGCCATCGGTCGCCGCCTGTAGCTGAATACCGCGATTGAGCCAGAAACGGGTATTACTGGTTACCAGTGCATCATAAGGTGCCTGAATAAACAGCTGGTAGCTCATCTGCCGCGAGTCGGATTTAAATTCTGCCTGTTCCACCCGGCCAACCGTAAAGCCACGATATAGCACCGGATCACCGATGGATAAGGCACTGTCCTGTTCACTGCTGAGCTCAATGCGTAATCCGGGGGCGTTGGCAGGGGTAACCGGAGGGGTGTCAAGAACAGGGAATTCCAGTCGCGGTTCTTTGCTTTTGCCGGGTTGTAATTCCAGATAGGAACCGGATAACAGTGTATTAAGTCCGGAGATCCCACTCTTGCCTACTCGTGGTTTGACTACCCAGAAACGGGTATCCTCACGTAATAATGGTTCCGCTTCGACATTCATCTGCGCCGTTACAATTACATGCTTCAGGTCATTACCAAGACGTACCGTCTGTACTTTGCCGATTTCAACACTGCGGGCCTTGATCGGCGTTTTACCCGGTTCAATGCCTTCCGCATTATCCAGCTCCAGCGTGATCAATGGTCCCTGACTATTGATTGTGGTTACAACCATCCATAAGCCGATACAGGCCGCGACAATCGGGATCAGCCAGATCGGGGATAAACGTTGCAACTTTTTGATTCTGGCGTAGTTATTCGGCACGGTCTGATTTACCTTCTGTTACTGGTTGGGCGGTATCGGGTTCGGTGTCCCACAGCAGTCGCGGGTCAAAGCTCATGGCTGATAGCATAGTCAATACTACCACGCCGGCAAAGGCCAGTGCGGCGGATCCCGGATAAACGGACATCAGTTTCCCCATGCGGATCAGCGCAACCAGGATGGCAACCACAAACACGTCGACCATCGACCAGCGGCCGATAAATTCTGTCAGCCGGTAGAGACGGGTACGTCCGCGGCGGTGATGCTCTCGTTTCACATAGACACTCCAGCATAACCAGCTGATGGTGAGCATTTTCACCATCGGAACCAGAACACTGGCGATAAAAATAATCAGTGCTACCGGATAAGAACCCATTTCCCACAATAACACCACACCACCAAGGATGGTGGAATAGGTTTGCTGCCCGAGGCTTTCCGTCACCATGATGGGCAGGATATTGGCCGGGATATAAAGGATAGCGGCGGTAAACAACAACGCCAGTGTCCATTGCAGGCTGTGTGGTTTACGGGCATGTAAAACGCTCTGACAGCGTGGGCAGCGATGCGTTTTGAGTGATACCAGCCCGTGACAGGTATGACAAAGCGTTAAATTCTGATCAATGGCTCTGCCGCTGGGCGCGGGCGGGGTGCGCAAATGCACCGGGCCGCTTTGCTGCCACCACAGCCAGTCGCGATCAATGGCACTGAACGCCTTCAGCATAGTCAGTGAAAACAGCACATAGGCCCAGAAACTGTAGCCGAGTTCAATATCGGCCAAGGAGGCTATTTTGATCAGACTGACCAGCACACCGATCAGAAACACTTCCACCATGCACCAGGGGATCAGCCGGAACAGCCACAAGGTATAGCGTTTACGTAAGCGTTTACCGCGCCACTGGCCGAGGCGGGAATAAATCAGACAAATCAGTAACAGACAAATGGCGGGCAGGATCTGCATAAACAGGTAAACCGTCAGTGCCAGCGCCGGATGTTGTTCTTCCAGTAAAGTGGTCGCGGTCTGATACAGCGTCATATCCTGATGCATGCCTTTGACCATCATGCCGAGAAACGGAAACAGATTGCTACACAGCAGCATAATCAGTGCCGCGATACTGTAAACCATCGGTTGCAGCCGCGCTTCAGCCGGCAGGCTACGGAGCTTGTGTTCGCAGCGTGGACACACGGCTTGTTCACCGGGCTGCAATGGCGGTATCACCATCAGCCAGTCACATTCATGGCAGGCAGTATATTGTACGGCAGAGCGAACATAGGTACTGCGACGACGGCGCTTCATGGAGGGCAGAGAATAATTCCGGAATTAAAAAATACTATTACAGTGTAGCGCGGGCGAGGTCTGGCTGGAATGGATGTGAATGAAAAAGCGTATCAATAACAAAGCCCGCTCATTACTGAACGGGCTTTTGTATTTACAGGGTATTAATCAGCGATGATTAACCACCAACTGCAATACGCTTCATGTCTTTCATGTAACCGCGCAGTACTTTACCAACCTGCTCGATTGGGTGGTTGCGGATGATTTCATTCACCTGAACCAGCATTACGTTATCAACACCGTTGTCTTTCACGCTCAGGCCTTTACCGATCACATCAGTGTCCACTTTCGGCATGATGTGCGCTTTCAGCAATGGTACTGCTGCGTTAGCAAACAGGTAGTTACCGTATTCAGCGGTGTCAGAGATAACCACGTTCATTTCGTACAGACGCTTACGCGCGATAGTGTTCGCGATCAGCGGCAGTTCGTGCAGTGATTCGTAGTAAGCAGATTCAGCAATGATGCCTGATTCGGTCATGGTTTCGAAAGCCAGTTCAACACCCGCTTTCACCATGGCAACCATCAGGATACCGTTGTCGAAGTATTCCTGTTCAGCAATTGCGCCGTCGAATGCAGGTGCATTTTCGAATGCAGAAGCACCGGTTTCTTCACGCCATCTGAACAGATCCGCATCGTTGTTTGCCCAGTCAGCCATCATGCCGCTGGAGAACGCGCCACTGATGATGTCGTCCTGGTGTTTACGGAACAGCGGACGCATCAGTACGCGCATCTCTTCTGCCAGTTCGAATGCACGCAGTTTAGCCGGGTTAGACAGACGATCCATCATCGCAGTGATACCACCCTGTTTCAGGGCTTCGGTGATGGTTTCCCAACCGAACTGGATCAGTTTGCCAGCGTAACCAGCATCGATACCGTCTGCGATCATTTTTTCGTAGCACAGGATAGAACCAGCCTGCAGCATACCGCACAGGATAGTCTGTTCGCCCATCAGGTCAGACTTAACTTCCGCAACGAAAGAAGATTGCAGAACGCCGGCACGATGACCACCAGTTGCTGCAGCCCATGCTTTAGCAATCGCCAGACCGTCGCCTTTCGGATCGTTTTCCGGGTGAACAGCGATCAATGTTGGTACGCCGAAACCGCGTTTGTATTCTTCACGAACTTCAGTGCCCGGGCATTTTGGCGCTACCATCACAACAGTGATGTCTTTACGGATCTGAGTGCCTTCTTCCACGATGTTGAAACCGTGAGAGTAACCCAGTGCTGCACCTTCTTTCATCAGCGGCATAACTGCTTTAACTACGGCAGTGTGCTGTTTGTCCGGAGTCAGGTTTACTACCAGATCCGCAGTTGGGATCAGATCTTCGTAAGTGCCAACAGTGAAGCCGTTTTCAGAGGCTTGTTTGAATGACTTACGTTTTTCAGCGATAGCTTCTGCGCGCAGTGCGTAGGAAACGTCCAAACCTGAGTCACGCATGTTCAGACCCTGGTTCAGGCCTTGTGCGCCACAGCCGACGATCACGACTTTTTTGCCTTTCAGGAAATCGCATTCGCTGGCGAATTCGTCACGGTTCATGAAACGACATTTGCCTAATTGTTCTAACTGCTGACGCAGGTTCAGGGTATTGAAGTAGTTAGCCATCTGGAATAGCTCCATGCTGAAATTGAGATTGCTGTATAGGGTCTGATAACGGTCAGAGTCCGAAAACTGCACTACTATAAACGAGCAATGACATTGCTGGAAATGATATATTTAGAACTAAATATTGCGTTTTTTGCAACGTGGAGTAAGTCATGGATTTCCGTACATTATCGTTATTTACGCATTTGGCGCATACGCTGCATTTTGCCAATACGGCGAATCAGATGGCGGTCAGCCCGTCTACATTAAGCCGGACCATGCAGCGGTTGGAGCAGGAAACTGGCTGTGCGTTGTTTGAACGGGATAACCGCAGTGTGGTGTTAACCAATGAAGGCAAACGCCTGCTAGGTTTTGCTGAACGCTGGCTGCAGGAGTGGCAAGATCTGCGCGATGATTTGCGCCATCCGCGTGAAGCGCTGCAAGGGCGGATCCGCGTCTTTTGTTCCGTCACTGCCAGCTATTTTTTGTTACCGGAAGTGTTGGGGCGCTTTCGTCATCGTTATCCGCAATTGGAGTTAAAACTGGAAACCGGCGATGCGGCACTGGCTGTCGATAAGGTTTTACAGGAAGAGACGGATATTGCTATTGCCGCGCGACCGGATGCCTTGCCAGCCCGTTTACAATATTGCCTGTTGCAGCGGGTGCCGCTGGTGTTTATCGCCCCCCGCAACAGCACCAATGTCAGCCAGTGGCTGAAAGACGGCGAACCGGACTGGTCGCTGGTGCCGCTGATCGTATCGCAGCAGGGGCTGGCGCGAAAACGCTGTGACCAATGGTTTCGCAATAAAGGTATTAGTCCGAACATCTATGCCGAAGTAGCGGGTAATGAAGCCATCGTCAGCATGGTGACGCTGGATTGTGGTATCGGTCTGGTGCCGGAAGCGGTGATTGAACATAGCACGTTTGCCTCACAGGTACGGGTGATCCAGCCGGTGCCGGCACTCAAACCGTTCGAAGTCGGCTTTTGCGTGCTCAAACGAAGACTTGAAGAACCCTTGCTGCACGCCTTCTGGCAGATGGTTCAGCAATGATCGCCGGTTGCAGCAAATCCATACAAAAAGGTGTAAACTGCGCACTGAATCATCGGCACTGTGCATACGTTAGTGGGGGCTCTATGAGACGTGTGCGCAGACAATAAAAGTTTATTAATCGACTCTCAGGAATAGTGACACGATGAAAAACATCAATCCTACCCAGACCAAAGCGTGGAAAGCGCTGGAAGCACACTTCGCTGCAAATAAAGATCGTCAGCTGAGTGAATTGTTTGCTGCAGACCCTGCTCGTTTTGACAAGTTCTCCACCACCTACAAAGACAATATTCTGGTGGATTACTCCAAAAACCTGATCACTGACGAAACTCTGGATCTGTTGATCGATCTGGCTCACGAAGTGGATCTGCGTTCTGCTATTGATGCCATGTTCAATGGTGAGAAGATTAATCATACTGAAGGCCGCGCCGTACTGCACACCGCATTGCGTAACCGTTCTAACCGCCCAGTGATGGTTGATGGTAAAGACGTGATGCCAGAAGTAAACGCTGTGCTGGCGAAAATTAAAACCTTCTGCGATAACGTCATTTCTGGCGAGTGGAAAGGTTATACCGGTAAAGCGATCCAGCACGTGGTCAACATCGGTATCGGTGGTTCTGACTTGGGCCCGGTGATGATCACAGAAGCGCTGCGTCCGTTCAAAAACCACCTGCAGATGCACTTCGTTTCTAACGTCGATGGCACTCATATCGCAGAAACACTGAAAAACGTTGATCCGGAAACCACATTGTTCCTGGTAGCATCCAAGACCTTCACCACTCAGGAAACCATGACCAATGCGATGTCTGCGCGTGACTGGTTTGTGAATATCGCTGGTGATCAGGCTCATGTCGCGAAACATTTCGCTGCACTGTCTACCAACACCAAAGCGGTGGCTGAATTTGGTATCGACACTGCCAACATGTTTGAATTCTGGGACTGGGTTGGTGGCCGTTACTCTTCCTGGTCAGCGATCGGTATGCCAATCGCACTGTCTCTGGGCTTTGAAAACTTCGAAGCGCTGCTGGAAGGCGCGTTTGAGATGGATACCCATTTCGCTACCACCAGTTATGAGCAAAACATTCCTGTGCTGCTGGCACTGATTGGCCTGTGGTACAACAACTTCTACGAAGCAGAATCAGAAGCGATCCTGCCGTATGATCAGTACATGCATCGTTTTGCCGCTTACTTCCAGCAAGGCAACATGGAATCGAACGGTAAATATGTTGACCGTAACGGTAATAAAGTGGATTACCAGACTGGCCCGATCATCTGGGGTGAGCCAGGTACTAACGGTCAGCATGCGTTCTATCAGCTGATCCATCAGGGAACTAAACTGATCCCTTGTGACTTCCTGGCTCCGGCTATCACTCACAACCCAATCGGTGATCATCATCCTAAACTGCTGGCTAACTTCTTTGCTCAGACCGAAGCGCTGGCATTTGGTAAGTCTAAAGAAGCGGTTGAAGCTGAATTTCTGGCGGCAGGCAAAACACTGGAACAGGTTAAAAACCTGGTACCGTTCAAAGTGTTTGAAGGCAACCGCCCAACTAACTCCATTCTGTTTAAACAGATGACGCCACAAACACTGGGCGCACTGATTGCCATGTATGAACACAAAATCTTCGTACAAGGCATCATCTGGAATATTTTCAGCTTTGACCAATGGGGCGTGGAGCTGGGCAAACAGCTGGCGAACAAGATCCTGCCTGAGCTGAATTCAGATGCAGCGGTGACCAGCCATGACAGCTCAACCAATGGTCTGATCAACACATGGAAAGCGTGGAAAGCGTAAATACAATTTCTCGCTTATCCTCCGAAAGCCCCTGTTAAAAGGGGCTTTTTTTATGCTTATCCACATAGTCAGGCAGTAGTTTTGTCTGCGACTAATACGGGTTTACGATCTGCGTTAAACAAGATGACCTGATTACGGCCATTGTTTTTCGCTTCGTATAAAGCGGTATCTGCTCTGATTAATGCCGCATCCGCAATCAGATCATTATCAGCCACACATGAAATACCAAAACTGGCTGTAATTATTATCGGCGTATCAGTTGTATCTGACAGCTTAAAAGGCGTCTCGCTTATAATCTGTTGCAACAACAGGGTTCTTCTTTTGGCTTCCCACGGATAGGTTTCCGGCAGCATGATGGCGAATTCTTCGCCACCGATCCGGGCCAGAATATCCGTTTTACGGATATGGTCGCGTAAACGCCAGGCAAACTCGGTCAGGACATGATCACCCGCCGGATGGCCGTAGGTATCATTGATGCGTTTAAACCAGTCAATATCGATCATTACGATACTGAAAGTATGGTGGTAGCGCAGAAAACGCTGAAATTCTTTGTGTAGTTGCTGGTCAAATGCACGCCGGTTAGCCAGACCTGTTAGGACATCGGTTTCGGATAAGCGACGCAGTTGCTGTTCTGCCGCTTCTCTTGCCGCGATTTCCCTGGTCAGACGGCGATTGATACGGTAAATCCAGGTCGCGATACCCGCCAGTAGCAAGGCGAGGACGGAAGCTACTGTCGCGATGCGCAGATAGCGTAACAAATCAGGCTGATAATCCTCTCCGTTATAAATAAACGGATCCAGCACGTTATCGTCAATAATCCGTTTATGTTCAACCATCACCTCTGCAATATACAACCAGCGCCTCGGATTCATATGACCAATTTCAATGATATCCGGCTGCATCAGGTTCCACATTGTCTTGGCTTCAAAGCGCAGATGCTCACGTGTTTTCTGCGGCGCGTATTTGTTCAGGATGAGATCGATGATTTCTTCAGGATGAGCCATGGCATAGCGCCAGCCATCCATGCTGGCTTTGCGGAATGCAGCAACCCGTTCCGGATGATCACGAAGCTCATTCTGCGAGGTAAATAGTACGTCGCCGTAGAAATCAATACCATAGGTCCGAGGATCGATCAGGCGGTAGGCAATACCTTTTTGTTCCAGCAGAAAGGGTTCATTGGTGATATAACCATCATAAGCATCGACTTTACCATCGATGAGCGGTTGCAGGTCAAAACCAGTTTGTATCAGATTAAGTTTTTCCGGCGCAATGCCCTCTGCCCGGAATGGTTCCAGTAATTCCAGACTTTCACTCAGGGGAAAAACGGTCATCAGTCGTTTATTCACCATATCGTGAATATTCCTGATCCCTGACTTCTCCAGCACAATCCAGCTGACCGCTGAATGCTGCAGTGTGGCAGCAAGTGCAACTACCGGTTTGCCATCCAGATAATCAAGTACCAACCCGGAGTTGGAAATACCATATTGCGCCTGACCACTGGTCACGGCATCGACAGGCGAAACAAAAGAACCGTTATAGCCGTTAGGCCGTAACTCGACATCAAATCCAGCCGCTTTATAAAAGCCCTTCTCGAGTGCGGCATAGTAGCCGGCGAACTGAAACTGATTGACCCATTTTAGCTGAACGACTACATGCTCAGCTGCAGCTAACTGATTGATAAAAAAGAAAATAAAAAGAAACGCTATCCACCGGAACCCCGCCATCTGAATATCCTTTTCCATGGAGCGGTACATACTGTACTGAGTAAATAAAAAGAGAATGTCTTTATTCCCATATTAATAGTGTAGATATTCGCTGCAAATAACGTGGATGGAAGTCAAAAATTTACTTTTTGGTTCGTTTGAGTATTTTTATTCTGTTTGTGATCTGGATCACCAAGGCGGAATGGGTGTCGCCGATACAAAAGGTGATGGTTGTCACAAAAATTGGGCGGTTGGACAGCAAGAGATTACAAAATCGCCGATCAACGGACTATTTTGTGTGATTGCGATCACATCAAAAGAGGGGTGGGGGCTGTGAATAATTGATGTGCTTCACAAAACCCCCCGCTCTCAAACCGATTGCTGCAGAAAGTGGTAGATTTATTAGTGAGACAACAAATCACGGATCGGCAAATCCGTTACCACAATCCATCATTAATCAGGCATCGAACGGGGTGTTTTATGCTATCACCAGATACCAAGGTCAAGATACAAAATTTTGGCCGTTTTCTCTCCAACATGGTTATGCCCAATATTGGCGCATTTATCGCGTGGGGGTTTATTACGGCGTTGTTTATTCCAACCGGCTGGCTGCCAAATGAAACGTTAGCCAAACTGGTTGGCCCGATGATTATGTACCTGCTGCCACTGCTGATCGGTTATACCGGCGGTAAACTGGTAGGTGGTGAACGTGGTGCGGTAGTTGGTACTGTTACTACCATGGGCGTGATCGTAGGTACGGATATTCCGATGTTTATGGGCGCGATGATGGCTGGTCCACTGGGTGGCTGGACTATCAAACGCTTCGACCGCATGATTGACGGTAAAGTTAAGAGCGGTTTTGAAATGCTGGTTAACAACTTCTCTGCCGGTATTATCGGTATGTTGTTGGCCATCGTGGCATTTTTCCTGATTGGTCCGTTTGTAAAAGGCATGTCTGCTGCACTGGCTGCCGGTGTTGGTTTCCTGGTTGAAAATGGCCTGTTACCTCTGACCTCGATTTTTGTTGAACCAGCGAAAATTCTGTTCCTGAATAACGCAATCAACCACGGTATCTTCTCTCCGCTGGGTATTCAGCAGGCGACTGAACATGGCAAGTCCATCTTCTTCCTGATTGAAGCTAACCCGGGCCCAGGTTTCGGTATTCTGCTGGCATACATGATGTTTGGCCGCGGTAACGCTAAACAGTCTGCTGCCGGTGCGTCTATCATTCACTTCCTGGGTGGTATCCATGAGATCTACTTCCCATACGTGCTGATGAATCCTCGTCTGATCCTGGCGGTTATCGCTGGTGGTATGACTGGTGTGTTCACTCTGACTCTGTTCAACGCTGGTCTGGTCTCTCCTGCATCACCAGGTTCTATCTTCGCTGTGCTGCTGATGACACCAAAAGATTCTATTCTGGGTATTCTGTGCTCAGTGACAGCAGCAACTGCAGTTTCATTCCTGGTGGCTTCTGTGTTCGTACGTGCACAGGGCGCTAACACTAAAGATGAGCTGGATGAAGCTACCCGTAAAATGAAAAGTATGAAACAAGGTCAGTCCGCAGCTTCTACTGCTGCTAATGACGATGGTCACTCTCCTCTGAATGCAAAACACATCGTTGTAGCTTGTGACGCTGGTATGGGTTCAAGTGCAATGGGTGCGAGCCTGCTGCGCAAGAAAATTGAAAAAGCGGGTCTGCCAATTACCGTGGTAAACCAGGCAATCAATAATCTGGATGAAAAAGCGGACATCGTGATCACGCATCGTGACCTGACTGACCGTGCAAAACGTCATGCGCCAAATGCTCAGCACATTTCGCTGAACAACTTCCTGGACAATCAACTGTATGACAACCTGATTGCCCGCTTGCAGGAGGCTGGCGAAGGCCGTCGCCCAAAGGCGGTAGCCGCTAACGATGACGTTTATCGTGGCGAGAACCTGAATCCGGCTCTGTTTACTCTGGGTAAAGAACATATCTGCCTGGGTCTGAAAGCGAACAGCAAGGAAGAGGCGATTCGTAAAGCAGGTGAAATGCTGGTGGCTAATGGCTGTGTTGAACCTGAATATATCGATGCGATGCTGGAACGTGAAAAACTGGTATCGACTTATCTGGGTGAATCAATTGCTGTTCCGCATGGCACCATTGAATCAAAAGATAAAGTGAAGAAGACTGGTATCGTGATCTGCCAATACCCTGAGGGTGTGCAGTTCGGTCCGGAAAAAGATGAAGTGGCGCGTCTGGTAATTGGTATTGCAGCCCGTAATGATGAACACCTGCAAGTGATCAACAACCTGACCTGCACTCTGGATGATCCATCGCTGATTGAGCGTCTGGCAACCACTACGGATGTGAAGTTCGTGCTGGAACTGCTCAGCGGTCAACGCGCAGCGTGATAGCTGGAAGGCCACTCCGGTGGCCTTCTTTCCCCCGGATCGAAGGAGTAATAAAAGATGAAAGCATTACATTTTGGCGCTGGAAATATTGGTCGTGGTTTTATTGGCAAATTACTGGCAGAGTCAAATGCAGAAGTAACATTTGCTGATGCCAACACTCAGCTGGTCGATCAGCTGAATCATTCTCAGGAATATAACGTACGTGTGGTGGGAGATAACCAGCATACCGACGTTATCCGTCATATTGCTGCTGTTCAGGCGAACAGCGATGATGTGATCAATCAGATCATCAAAGCTGACATCATCACTACCGCGGTTGGACCGCAGGTACTGGCGAAAATTGCCGCGACTATTGCGCGTGGCCTGCAGCTGCGTTTTGAACAGGGCAATCATGCCCCGGTAAATATCATTGCCTGTGAAAATATGGTGCGTGGTACCAGCCAGCTGAAACAGGCAGTATTGGCTGAGTTACCAGCTCAGTATCATGAACAGCTGGAACAGTATGTTGGTTTTGTTGATTCGGCAGTCGACCGTATCGTTCCTCCGGCAGCGGCGAACGATGAAGATCCGTTAGCGGTAACGGTAGAAAGTTTCAGTGAGTGGATTGTCGATAAAAATCAGTTCAGAGGTGATATTCCGCCGGTACAGGGAATGGAACTGACTGATAATCTGCTTGCCTATGTGGAGCGTAAACTCTTTACTCTGAATACCGGTCATATTGTGACCGCATACTTAGGTAAACTGGCGGGCTATAAAACTATCCGTGAAGCGATTGCCGATGAAGAAATTCAGCAGGCGGTGCGTCAGGCGATGCAGCAGAGCGGCGAAGTGCTGGTGAAACGGTATGGGTTTGATCGTCAGTTGCATCACGCTTATATCGAGAAGATCCTGACCCGTTTTGCGAACCCTTATCTGGTGGACGAAATTGACCGTGTTGGTCGCCAGCCTCTGCGTAAACTGGGTGCGGAAGATCGTCTGATCAAGCCATTGCTGGGTACGCTGGAATATGGTTTACCGAACGATGCGCTGCTGAAAGGTATTGCGGCAGCATTACATTACCGTAATGCTGATGATCCTCAGGCGGTGGAGTTACAAGGCTGGATCGAGCAGGATGGCGTGGAGGCTGCATTATTGCGCGCTACCGGCCTGAAGGCTGATGAGCCTTGTGTGGCAACCATTGTGGCTGAATATCAGCGCATGGCATAGTGATGAAGGAAAGAGAGGCTATGTCCTCTCTTTTCTCGTTTATGGTTCTGAAGAAACTAATAAATTTATAACAATATAAGAATAAACGGCGGTAACGGGTCAGATTTCTGGGTTTCCACATAAGATTACACAATATGAATAAAGTTAAAGTATCAACATATCAGGAGGACGCGGTTTTTGAACGTCTGGCTGAACCTGAGAACCCCCGTGGTTTTTTCATTGAAGTTGTCGATATGCTGGAAGATGCCGTCGATCAACTAATGCGGCGTGCCTTCCGCCAGGAAGAGTATGCGGTGAAATATGCTATTGAACCGCTGTTAAACGGCAAAGGTCCGCTGGCGGATCTCAATATTCGTTTAAAGCTTATTTTTGCTCTGGGGCTGATTTCCTATGAGGTTTCTCAGGATATTGAACGCTTCATACGCCTGCGGGATTTTCTGGTGAATGACATCCATGATCACCGGTTTGGTGAGGAGTGTGTCAAAGAGCATCTTAACCGTTTACATAGCCTGCAGAATATCAGCATGATGCAGATTGATGAGCCGACAGACAACGCTGATCCGGTATTGCAGCAACTGCAACTGAACCGCCGTGATCAGGTGATCCGCTCCGCACTGCTGTTAGCGGTATCAGGCGTGTTATCCGAACTGAGTAAAGACAGTCCGATTTAACTCCGGTCGCCTGAGAAACGAAAAAGCCCCGAGAGCAATGCTCCGGGGCTTTTTGTTTATGAGCCTGTTTTTGCATATTGCTGAAGCAGGTGAAAGCTCAGCAAACCACTATGACATCAACGACAAAACACAGTATCTACTGTGTCTGATGTTTTCCTTTGTCCCCGGTTTCCTTCACCTGTCTGTCAGAAAGCAAAAAGCCCCGGCTTATTCAGCCGGGGAGGGGGGGCACACAAAAATGGATGGAGCTAGTTCCATTTGTGATGAAACAATTAAGCTTCCTGAGTTTCCATTGCTGGTTTCAGCATGGCGTACATCAGGCCAGTCAGAGCAGTACCCGCAGCGATAGCTACCAGATACATCAGAACGTTACCAACAGCATTCGGGATAGCCAGTACGAACAGACCACCGTGCGGAGCCATCAGGGTGCAACCGAACAGCATAGACAGAGCACCAGTCAGTGCACCACCAGCCATGGTTGACGGAATTACACGCATTGGGTCACGAGCTGCGAATGGGATTGCACCTTCAGATATGAAGCACAGACCCAGAACGAAAGATGCTTTACCAGCTTCGCGCTCAGATTCAGTGAACTTGTTACGGGCAACGAAAGTAGCCAGACCCATACCCAGTGCAGGCACCATGCCAGAAGCCATGATGGCAGCCATTGGCAGGTAAGACTGGGAAGCCAGCAGACCAACACCGAAGGTGTAAGCAGCTTTGTTTACCGGACCACCCAGGTCGAAACACATCATCGCACCCAGCAGGACACCCAGCAGAACTGCGTTCGCAGAGGTCATGCCAGCCAGGAAGTTAGTCAGGCCAGTCATTGCAGCAGAAACAGGGCCACCAACGATGTAGATCATGACCAGACCAGTGATCAAGCTGGCAATCAGCGGGATGATCAGGATTGGTTTCAGTGCTTCCATGGTTTGTGGCAGTTTGACGTTATCAGCTACAAACTTAGCGCTGTAACCAGCCAGGAAACCGGCAACGATACCGCCTAAGAAACCAGCGCCTAAAGAGCTGGCCAGCATACCGCCGATCAGACCTGGCGCCAGACCTGGACGGTCAGCGATAGAGAACGCGATGAAACCAGCCAGAATTGGAACCATCAGTGCGAACGCTGATGCACCACCGATCTGCATCAGAGCTGCAGCCAGAGTACCCTGTTCTTTAAATGCTTCGATACCGAACACGAAAGACAGCGCAATCAACAGACCACCTGCAACAACCAGTGGCAGCATGTGAGAAACACCGGTCATCAAGTGTTTGTAGACGCCTGGCAATTCAGCTTTACCTGAATGAGAAGCGGCAGCAGATGCACCACCCTGGAATACGTTCTGAGTAGCCAGAGCATGATCCATTTCCTGGGCAGTCTTTTTCAGTGCTGCACCAGTGCTGGTTTTGTACAGTTTTTTGCCCGCGAAACGGGACAGATCCAGTTCGATATCGGCAGCGATGATAACTATATCAGCTTGCGCAATCTCTTCGGCAGTCAGTGCGTTTTTAGCACCAACAGAGCCGCGAGTTTCGACTTTGATCCAGTAACCACGTTTTTTTGCCTCTTCTTCCAGTGCTTCGGCAGCCATAAAAGTATGGGCAACCCCTGTTGGACAGGCGGTTATAGCAACGATACGTTTGCTCATTGGGGACACCTTGGGTTTCTCTTGGGTTTGCTGAGAAGCAACCGCTTCAGCTGACGTCACTGTCGCTGCTGCGGCTGCCGTTTGTAAGAAAGCTTTTGCATCCGGAATTGCGTCCATTACACCGGCCTGATAAACACGTTTGCCGGTGAAACGGGCGAGATCGATGTTGTCGCCAGCAACAACAATCAGATCTGCAGTACTGATTTCATCTACAGTCAGTAATTTTGCTGGTTCAATGTTGTTATGACATTCAACAACGGCATTCCAACTCAGGGAGGCAGCCGCTTTTTCCAGAAGACCTGCGGCGATAACACTGTTGGCAATGCCACTCGGACAAGAGGTGACAATTACAATATTCATAAGTTTATTCCTTAACTTAATCTTTTAACGTCAATACGGGCCATCATATCGGCCAGTTGCTGTTTATTCGGAACACCCACACTAATCTGGGTTACAGCCAGAGCTGAAACGGCAGAAGCAAGGCGCAGGATCTGTTCTTTATCCATTCCCTGACTCATACCCCAGGCAAAACCCGCAACCATGGAGTCACCTGCACCAACGGTGCTGACTACTTCCATGCGTGGCGGACGTGCAGACCACCATTCGTTGTCTGCCAGCCACAGAACACCATCAGCACCACGGGAAATCACCACGTTGGTGATACCGGCAGCACGCAGTTTTTCTGCTTCCTGACGTAATTCAGCTTCTGTTTCCAGTGGACGACCAGCCCATTCAGCAAGTTCGATTTCGTTTGGCTTGATGAGGAATGGTTTCGCTTCCAGACCTTTGACTAGCGCTTCTTTGCTGCTATCAAACAGTACTTTCGCACCCTTTTGTTGCAGTTTAGCGATCAGGTCACGACTAGCTTCCGCACTGATACCGCGCGGCAGACTACCTGCTACCACGATGTATTCATGCTGTTCAGCCTGACGCAGCAGACGGGCTTCAAATTCTTTCAGCTCATCTTCAGCTACTGCCACACCCGGGAAGTTCAGGTCAGTTACATCACCACTGTCTTCCACCATTTTGACGTTAATACGGGTATCACCCGGTACTGCCATGAAATGATCTGTCAAACCACATTGTTTAAACAGATCACGAAAAGCCTGCTGGTTTCCGGCGCCCAGAATACCGGTAACGGCAACATCAGCACCCAGATCACGTAACACACGGGCAACGTTGATGCCTTTACCTGCCGGATGCAGACTGCCTGATTTAACCACGTTAACGCTGCCAACCTGGATTTGACCAATGTGACCGGTTAAATCCAGCGCAGGGTTAAGAGTTACAGTCAGCAAAGGCTTACTCATGACCGGCTCCTTCACCTAAACCATCGGCGATTGACTGACCGATTTTGCTGATAGCCTGCTGCGCATCATCACCTTTAGCGATGAATTGCAGACGATGACCGCTTTTCACGCCCAGGCTGACGATTTTCATCAGGCTCTTGGCATTGACGGATTTGCCATCACCATCCAGATTGGAAACCCAGATTTCACTTTGGAATTCTTTTGCTACTTTCACCAGCGTAGCACTTGGACGAGCATGCAGACCGTGCGGATTGGTAATGGTGAAAATACCTTCCAAACCTTCGATTGGTTTTTCAGTCAGCAATTTGATTGCTTTCATACTGTCAGCAGCAGACCACAGCTGAGCAACATTCTGTTCGCTGATCATATCAACCAGACGATCTAATACAGGTTTGTGCAGTGCATCCTGTGCAGCAATCAGCAACAGACCTTGTACCGGTTGACCAGCATTCTGGAACGGTGTAGCAGGGCGAACCAGAGACACAGCTGTACGCTTAACGCCGGTATTTGTGCGAGCCAGCCACAGACCCTGACCCATCCATACCGGAGATGATGCCTGGATTGCTGCAGTACCGCTTGCATCTAGTGCGCCGCCGTTTTGCAGTAATACACAGGCGGTTGATTGCAGACCGAAAATATCCTGTGCAGAAGTCTGCAATTGTACTGTGCTGCTGTCTAACAGCAGAGTAGGGGTCGGTTTCTGACCACTCAGCAGTTTTGCCAAATCGGCAGTGCTCTTACAGTGCTTCAGATAGTCAGCAACAGAGTCATCAGCCAGAACACGGGTCAGCTGGCGCAGAATACCCAGATGTTCGTCTGAGCGGGCAGCAATCCCGATAACAACATGTGCTATCTGACCATCGCCCCAGTTAACGCCATCAGCGAAATGCAATACGCGGACGCCGGTCTGTTTAACCTGTTCGCGGGTGTCAGTGGTGCCATGAGGAATGGCAATACCGTTACCCAGATAAGTGGAATTCTGAGTCTCACGACGCAGCATCCCTTCAACATAAGGTGCTTCGATCAGCCCCGCATCGACCATCTTCTGTGCCACCATACGAATGGCACTTTGCTTGTCGTCGGCTTTAGCCCCCAATTGGATATCTTGCTCCGCCAGTGTCAGCATGGCGTGTACCTCTCTTATAGTTGTGTCAGATATATAAAATAAAACAAATCGTAGAACTCAAACGATTCACCAATTCATATTCTGAGCTATTTGTTGCAACTTTGGGTAGCAAGTTTGCAACTCTCATTTGCCAAAAAGTAGATTAATCGTTTCAGTTCATATGCTGTATCGTTTCAGCTAGATATTCAAGAACTGGTTATTGTATAATCACCAGTAATTTGATGTGGTGCACATTTACGTCAGCAAAAATAAGAAGTGGGTGTCTAATGAAGCTTGAAGAGATCGCACGCCTGGCAGGAGTATCCCGTACAACGGCGAGCTATGTGGTGAACGGTAAAGCTGAACAACACCGCATCAGTGAAAAGACCCGCGAGCGGGTGATGGCGGTAGTCAATCAGTATAACTACAAGCCCGATCAGGCTGCGACAGCACTGAGACTCGGCAGTAGTCGTCTGTTTGGTTTTATTCTGCCTGATCTCGAAAACACCAGTTATGCCCGTCTGGCCAAATTGCTGGAAGCTGGTGCGCGTGCGCACGGTTTTCAACTGATTATCACCTGCTCGGATGATAATCCTGAAACTGAAAAAGCGTTGGCAGAAATGCTGACATCCCGGCGTATTGATGCGTTGCTGGTGTCTACCGTATTAGATCCGTATAACGATTTTTATCCCCGGTTACAGCAAAAAGGTTTGCCTGTCATTGCGATCGACCGTGCACTGGATGATGAAATATTTGCCTCCGTTATCAGTGAAGATCTCGATGGTGCGATCAGACTGACGAATTCCTTATTATCGCCATTACCGGCCAGCATTGGTTTGTTAGGTGCAGTGCCTGATTTGGGCATTTCTCATGAACGTGAGCGCGGATTCCGTGCTGCATTGCGGTCGGCAGACATATCCGGAGAGCCATTGATTGCGTATGGGGAACATTTCAGCCGCAGTGAAGGGGCCCGTATCTGTGCCGACTGGATCGCGCGGGACGTTATGCCTGAGGCGCTGGTTACGACTTCTTATGTGTTGCTGGAAGGTGTGCTTAACACATTGCAGGAACATCCTGCTCTGATGCAAAAACTGCGGCTAGCGACATTCGGCGATAATCAATTACTTGATTTCCTTCCGGTTAAAGTAAATGCATTACCTCAGCAGCTCTCATTGATAGCTGAGCGGGCTCTGGCGTTAGCGCTGGCTGCCACCGAACATAATTACACCCCGGGAGTGGAGGTGATTCCACGTCGCCTGAAGGTTCGTAGTCACACCGGGTAGTCATTGTTTTTCAGTGCTAAAAATGATGATTGCAGGGATCTAATTCTGAATAGTACAGGTATGGAGCGTAACATGAAGATAGCAATGGCCAGTGATCATGCAGGTTTCTCTTTGAAAGAAGAGATCAAAGCTTATCTGCAGAGCCAGGGACACGAAGTTCTTGATTTTGGTGCCCACAGTGAAGATGCCTGTGACTTGCCTGATACTGTTTATCCGGCGGCGCTGGCTGTTGGTGAAGGTAAAGCCGATCGGGGTATTTTTGTTGATGGCGTGGGTTATGGCAGTGCGATGATCGCCAATAAAATCTACGGTGTTTTCGCTGCAGTGTGTCAGGATCCTTTCTGTGCGAATCTGGCGCGTTCTCACTCAGATACCAATGTATTGTGCATCGGCGGTAAAATCATTGGTTCCGCGATTGCGATGGAAATTGTGAAAACCTGGATGACGACAGAATATCTGGGACATACCGAAGAAAAATATCGTCGCCGAGTAGGGAAAGTGCAGGAAATTGCCGAAAAACATCTGAAAAAACTCAGTTAATGTTTGTAACGTGAACAGTCACCGCGACTGTTCACGTATTCTGAAATCTTAGAAAACGGGAATCATCTCTGCAGATGGCGGATTGTATTTTTCCTTAAAAAAACGTCTAATCAAGTCTTCTCTGCCTCCCGGTATTTTTCCCTCTTATGACTTCTGCATCTGTTGTCCGTTCTCAGTCGCTGTTTCAGATAACCTGGCCGCTGTTTATTGATTTGGCGCTGCATTTTCTGACTGCGGCACTGAATACTTTTATGATCAGTCATGTTTCCTATCAGGCTGTCGCTGCCTTGTCTGTGGGTAACCAGTTTTTTGATGTCAGTATCACACTGTTCAACTTTGTGGGTATCGGCTCCAGCGTGGTGATCACGCAGTATTTAGGTGCCGGGCAACGGGATGTCGCCAGAAGAGTGGTTCAGCAGGCTATTGGATTCAATGCATTGGTTGGCCTGATGGTTGCGTTCGGGGTATTTTTTGGCGCGACATCTATCCTGCAATTAATGAATATGCCTGAACATCTGCAATCCATGGGGCATGTTTATCTGCAAATTATTGCATTGTGTTTGTTACCGGAAGCCATCGCACTGTGTCTGGCTGCCAGCTTACGTGCCTATGGTTATACCCGTGAAGCCATGTATGTCACGGTGATTGTCAATCTGGTAACCCTGGTTGGGAATGCGTTACTGCTTTACGGCTGGTTTGGTTTGCCGCAGATGTCTGTAGCAGGCGTGGCCTGGTCGACTGTTGCGGGACGTGTCATCGGGGTCATGTTACTGGTGTGGTTGATTCGTCGTCGTATCGGCTTACGCTTGCGCTGGGCTGAATGCTGTCGTTTCTCTTCCGATATTATCAGTAAAATCATGAAGATCGGCTTGCCTGCTGCAGGGGAAAACCTTTCCTGGATGCTGCAGATGATGGTGATCACCTCATTTGTTGCGTTGCTGGGCGATAAGATGCTGGCAACACAATCCTATTTCTTTCAGATCAGTCTGTTTGTGATGTTGTTTGGTATTGCGATTGGACTGGGTACAGAGATCATGATCGGTCATCTGGTGGGGGCCGGTGAGTTGGATCAGGCTTATCACCGGCTGATGCGCAGTCTGAAAATCGGGTTGATTGTGACCGTATTGTCGGTTGCGCTGGTTGTCGTTTTCGGACCGTACCTGATGGAGTTATTCACTTCTGACGCGGTGATACTGGCGACAGCCGGGCACCTGTTCTTACTGAGTCTGATCCTGGAACCGGGGCGTACATTTAACATCATCGTGATCAGCTCACTGCGGGCGACCGGAGATGCCCGCTTCCCGTTTCGTATGGCGCTGGTCTCTATGTGGGGCATTGCGATCCCAATCGCTTACCTGTGCGGTATTCACTGGGCGTGGGGATTGGTCGGGATCTGGTGTGGTTTTGTCGTCGATGAATGGGTCCGTGGTCTGACCATGTTCTGGCGCTGGCGTAGCCGGCGTTGGGAGAAAAAAGTGCTGGTACAGCGTGCTGCACCAGCCAATCAGGCACATTAGTGCCGCTTCACACGGGATTAAACATTAGTTCTGTTGCCGGGCGGGATTTCCGCCCAGTGCCTGATACAGCGCCAGCTGGGTTGTCAGTTGCTGATAGCGATTCTCCAGCAATTCTTTTTCAGCTGTGCGCCGGTTTTCCTGCTGTTCCAGCCAGCTCTGCATCTCGATATCGCCGGCGTGATAACGTACGGAAGTGATTTTTTCTGTTTGCTGCGCCAATGCCAGTGAATGAACCAGTTGAGTGGCGGCATTCAGATAATGCTGACGGGCAGACAGCTGATTTTCAACTTCAGATAACGCGGTATAAAACGTCTGCCGGAAATTGCGGACGGCCTGTTCATACACCACTTGCTGTTTTGCAATACTCAGACGGGTAGTCTGCCATTCAATAAAAGGCAGAGTCAATCCAGTCCCAATACTGCCTGTCGGATTTCGCAATACAGAATGTAATTGTTCACTACCGGTACTCAGTGCACCGGTCAGACTAAATGTCGGATAGTAACTTTTTGCTGTGTACTGGCTGGTGGCATAGTCAGAACGTACCCGTAATTCAGCCGCTTTAACATCCGGCCGTTGTGCCAGTACATCGGCAGGTAAGCCGGCCGGTATATCAGGTATTGGTGTGGCCGGCAGCGCTGACGGCAGAGGCAAACCGGCTCCTGGCGGCTGATCCAGCAGAATAGCCAGCGCATTCTGGTTCTCTTCTCTTTGCCGGAGGAGTAATTCCTGACTTGCTAGCTGGCTGGCGACACTTTGTCTGGCCTGTAATACATCAAGTTTGCTGTTCGCACCGGCCTGATAATGGGCATTGGCTATTTTTAGTGCTTGCCGGGTATAGCTCAGACTCTCCTGATTAAGCCGGATCTGCTCATTCAGATAGCCTTGTTTCCAATACAGCGTCGCGGTCGTACCAATAAGCGATAGTGCCGATGCCTGTCGATCCTGCTCTGTTGCTTCCGCTTCAAAGTTGGCTGCGGCCCGTTCATCAGCCAGCTTCCCCCACAAATCCAGTTCGTAACTGAGTGAAAGTGCAGTGCCGTATGTGGTTGTGTTGTTGCTGTTATCGGCGGATGTCTGCTGCCCTGTTGTTTGTTTTTCTGCACTTAGTGAGGCTGAGACATCGGGCGTTAAATTTGTTGCGGTAAGACCTGCATTCAGGCGTGCCTGTCTGACTTTCAGTGCCGCAACAGCCAGATCATTGTTTTTTTCTAATACCTGTTGGAGCAATTGATCCAGAGCGGGATCCTGGAATGCCTGCCACCAATGGGCTTGTTTAAGCACCTCTTTCGCTGAAAATAAATTATTTTGCCACTGCGCAGGCGTGGCCGGAAATAAATCCTTTTGCGGTGGAGAGGCTGTGTGCTGGCTGCAGGCAGTCAGGATACAAAGCGCCAGATAAAGCGGGGATAGTTTATTCACGGGCCAGTGCCTCTATCGGATCAAGTCGGGCAGCATTGCGGGCTGGCAGATAGCCAAACAGTACGCCGATTAATGATGAACACAGGAATGCTGAGATCAATGACCAAACGGAAAATGCCATTTGCATACTGCTGACAAACATAGAAAAAACGGCGCTGACGGCGAATGATAACAGGATCCCCAGACTGCCACCGAGCAGACAGACCATAACCGCCTCAATCAGAAATTGTTGCAGGATATCTTGTTGCCGGGCTCCGACAGCCATGCGGATACCAATTTCCCGTGTCCGCTCGGTGACGGAAACCAGCATGATATTCATGACGCCGATGCCACCGACAATCAGTGAGATCACGGCAATGGATGAAATCAGCAGCGTCAGCGTGGCGGTCGTTTTCTCGATAGTTTGCAGTATGCTGTCGCTGTTACGGGTATAAAAGTCTTTACGGCCATGCGCCCGGGTCAGGAGTTTAATGATCTGTTGCTCAGCAATACTGCTGGAAACCCCGTCTTTAATCCGGACTGAAACAGAGCTGAAATAGTGCTGTCCCATTAACCGGTACATAACGGAAGTGTAAGGTAACCAGACATTCAGGTTCTGCGTATCAAACGAGCTCTTCTTTTCTGCCGTGACACCGATGATGCGGCAGGGCAGGTTATTCAGCAGGATCACTTTGCCAACCGGATTGACGTGCTCGCCATAGAGTTTGATCCGGGTGTTATGATCAATGACGACGACTGGTTCCAGTTGTTCTACGGCACGTTGATCAAATGCTTTACCAAAAACCATCTGCAGATCTTTTACCTGGAAATATTGTCCGGCGACACCATACACCATGGCTTTCAGTGCCTGTCCGCCATCGCGCAGCAGAGCATTCGTGCTGACGTTTGGTGTCACACTGTCGGTATAAATCTGTCCGCTGAGTAAGGGTAAATCCTGGGGCGTGAGTGTCTGGATTGCGCTGGCATTGCGATCGCCCCAGTCTTTTCCGGGATAAACATCAATGGTATTGGTGCCCATGGAGCTGATATCGCTGATTACCTTATTACGGGCTCCCTGGCCGACGGCCACCACACTGACGACAGCCGTGATACCGATGATGATCCCGAGCATGGTCAGTAAGGTTCGCGTCCGGTGCGTGAGCATCGAGATCCAGGCCATCCGGAATGCTTCAGAAAAACGGGTCCACTGCCAAGTCCACCAACGGGAAGTATGTGGTTCTGCCGGCTGAGCCGGTAAGCTGGCATCATTATCCGGCAGCTCAATATGGCAGGCTGTCTGACGATGATCGGCAATAATGCGTCCGTCACAGATCTCTATTACCCGTTCGGCGTGGGCAGCAATGTTCTGATCGTGGGTGACCAGTACGATCGTGTGTCCCTGACGGTGGAGTTGCCGCAGGATCTGCATGACTTCTTTGCCACTCTGACTGTCCAGCGCACCGGTAGGTTCATCAGCCAGAATTACATCGCCACCATTCATCAGCGCCCGGGCAATACTGACGCGTTGTTGCTGACCGCCGGAAAGCTGACCCGGACGGCTACTTTGTTTATCCGCCAGTCCCAGACGCTGCAGCAGTGATCGGGCGCGCTGAATTCGCGAGTATTTATGCTGCGCGGCATAAATAGCCGGTATCTCGACATTACTTTCTGCCCTCAGATGTGACAGCAGGTGATAGCGCTGGAAGATGAAACCGAAACAATCCCGGCGCAGATCGGCCAGCTGATCGCTGCTCAGTGTTGCGGTACTCCGGCCTTTGATGCGATAGTCACCACTGCTGGGGCGATCCAGACAACCCAGTATATTCATCAACGTCGATTTGCCTGAGCCGGATGCGCCGATGATGGCAACCATTTCACCGGCGTAGATATTGAGACTGATCTCATGCAGGACGGTCAGCTGTTCATCTCCGGTCTGAAAATGACGACTGATTTGCTGCAGTTCCATTAAGGGTGGTGTTTGCATCATCTTTATGGGCCCGGTGGGGATGGCATCATCTGCCCTGAATTGCCGGTATTGTCAGCATTGCTCTGACTATCGCCCAGGATGACCTGTTCGTTTTCTTTCAGGCCGCTGATGACCTGAATATTGAGGCTGTCTTTTAATCCGGTCTGAATGGTTTTACTGATGACTTTGCCTTGTTCCAGCACCCGGACCACTGCTTGTTGTTGTGCATTATTATCAACAGCAGCAATCGGTACTAACAGCACATTCTTCGCTTCACCGGAGACAATAGTCACTTGTGCCGTCATTGATACGCGCAATCTGTGATCAGGATTAGCGATATCAAATAAGCCGTTGTAATAAACAGCACTGGAAGAGGAAGACGATGAGTCAGATGAGCTTGAGTTGCTGGATGTGCTGTCATCATCACTGCTGTCTGAGGTTGATGCCGGTTCGATGGCTCTTAACGTGGCATAATACCGCTTATCCGGATCACCCAACGTGGTGAACCAGACACTCATCCCCGGTTTAACGTGGATCACATCCGCTTCAGATATTTCAGCCTTTACTGTCATGGTATCCAGATTGGCCAGTTTGATAATGGTGGGGACGGACTGAGAAGCTGCTACGGTTTGCCCTTCTTTGGTCACGATAGAAACGACGGTACCACTGATGGGGGCGGTAATGCGGGTATAACCCAGATTGGCTTTCGCCGTATCAACCGATACCTGCGCAGATGTGATCTCCGCATCCAGCTGGTTAATTGCGGCCCGGGTGGTATCCAGAGTAGCTGCTGCTTCTTCCAGACTGGCTTTGGATGTCGCATCCTGCTGCCACATTTGCTGTTGCCGGCGATAGGCCAGTTCATACTGACGGAGTAAGGCTTGTTTAGCCTGTTTTTGTGCTTTCGCACTGTCCAGACTGGCCTGTGCCTGACGTAAAGTATATTGCTGCAGAATAGGATCAATTTCGGCAATCAGCTGATCTTTGGTTACCTGATCGCCTAATGCCACTTTCAGTGATTTCAGCTGGCCGGAAACCTGAGAACCGACATTGACCTGATTGACTGCATTTAATGTACCACTGGCCAGTACCGTTTGCTCAATATTGCCATACCGGACCGGAGACGTGATGTACTGCACCGGCTCCGGGCGTTGCAGAGCTGCAAATACTGCAAATAATGCCAGCATCGGTAACAGAAAATATAACCATCGTTTTTTTAAAAATACCACGAGTCAGCTCCGCGCTTATATTCGCCGACATCATATCGGTTGCCGGAGGAACACTGGCGAAGCTTTACATTCTTTTATTTCTGCACAGCATCTGTTTAGGCTTTGGGTTGCTGCTGCGCACTTTGCCGGCGAAGCCTGAGGTAGCGGGGCCAGAAAATATTCAACACCAGACCCAGAAGAACCAGCAAAATTCCCAGCCATTGCCAGCGGGTCAGTTGTTCATCCAGAAACAAGCGGGCGCACATTAAGCCGACCAATGGCACCAGCAATGTTAATGGTGCTACCTGCGCGACCGGATAACGCTGCAGCAGGCGACCCCAGGCCACATAACCATAGAGCGTGGCGACCAGCGCCAGATAGACCACGGCCAAAACAGAGTGCAGCTGGATTTGTTGCAGACTCGCAATGATCAGTGCAGGGCCTTCCAGCCAGTATGACGCGATGAAAAAGGGAACCGGCGGGATCAAACCACTCCATACCACCAGGCTGAGCAGGTTCAGTGAGCCTTCCCGGGTGATATGCCGGTTGATGATATTTCCCATTCCCCAACTGGCGGCAGCAGCCACAGTCAGCAGAAAACCAGCCAGTGTCATACCATTTTGCCCCTGCTGCGTTGCCAGTACGAACAGTCCCAGCGCCGCGACCCCCAGAGTAAATGGCTGATGTGGCAGCCAATGTTCCCGTAGCAATAAGGCTGCAAACAACAGGGTAAACAATACCTGGGATTGCAAAACCAATGAGGCAATACCCGCCGGCATGCCGACTTTCATTGCGGTAAACAGGAAGGCAAACTGACCGAAGCTGATAGTGAGGCCATATGCCAGCAGCCAGTGCCAGGCGATCTTGGGACGGGGTACGAACAGGATGGCGGGGAAGGCAACCAAGGTGAAACGCAATGCACCAAGTAACAGGGGTGGTAAACCATCCAGTCCCCAGTGGATGATGACAAAGTTAAAGCCCCAGGCGAAAACGATCAGTAATGCAAATCCCCAGTCTTTGAGTGACATGGTGAATAATCCTTTTGATGACAATGCATTAGTATAATCCTGACCAGTTGTGTCGGATACCGGCCGTCCAGCTTCATTTTTATCGCCGGCACGGCTTACTCCAGCAGTGCTACGGCTTTTATTTGGGCCCACACAGTCTTCTGCATTATTTCCCACATGCTCATACAGCAATATTGATAGCACTTTGTTTCTCCGGGAATGCTGCCACCAATCATCAGTACGACACCGAACTCACCGATACTGTGGCAAAATGCCATTACCGCTGCAGTGACCAGTCCAGTCCTGTCACTTTTGCGACCTCTTACCCGGAATAACCGCACAGCAACACGGAGGATGCCTTGAATGCTGCACAGACTTCCTGATTTTCCATCAGTTGCATGGTGTTGACGCTTTCTGTTGTCACTACCGCACATACGCTCTTATCTCCCGGTAAGTTGATCACCACTTCGCTGTTGACCGGCCCCTGATGAATTTTGCTGATTATCCCCCAGAGCTGATTACGGGGCGATAATTTCAGCTGACGATCAGTCACGAGCATTACTGACGATGACTTCACCAGAGCATATAACTCTTGTCCCAACGCGATGCCCAGATTTTCTGCTGACTCACGGGTGATTACGGCAATCAGCTGTACATTGTCACTGAGCTGCAGAGTTACTTCGAAATCCACCGGTGCGGTACGCAGCGCGACCACAGTACCTATGAATTGATTACGGGCACTGCTGCGCATTGATATGCGGCGAAGTAAACGACGAAATTGTCCAATATCATAATAATCATCGCTTTGCAGACACGACTCACTCTGCAGCTGTTGTTGAATACGGGACAGAGCCTGCTGATATTCCGTCTGCAATGCACGATATAAGGCGACGGCCTGTTTCCCGTAAGCCGTCAGCTGTGTGCCACCGCCGTTTTTACCACCGGCAGTGCGTATCACCAGAGGCTGTTCAGCCAGATTGTTCATCTCATCCAGTGCATCCCAGGCGGCACGGTATGACAGGGGGATAGATTTGGCGGCCTGTGATAATGAACCGAGTCTTTCGATTGCTTCCAGCAATTGGATCCGGGTGTCACCTAAAGAGGGCCCCACTTCGGTGCATAATTTCAATTCACCCAGCAACGAAGGCTGGGCTGATGTGAGTCGCCTGGACATGTCTACCTCTCTGAATTCATAGTTGTTATGTGTTTTTTCATATAACGATCAGGGCATGGTGCATTAACGCGACACAAAACCAATACTGATGAATTCAGGGAGTGCAACAATTGTTCCCGGATGCAATATTTCTTCAGATGCAGACGCAGCAAAAATGCTGCGTCTGTATTTCAGGGGTCAGGCAGAGAGTGATTGCGTGGACTGGAGCAGATGATTCAGACTGATTCGGGTCATGGTATGTGCCAGCTCGCCGGTAATGATATTTTTCGCAACGGTCTGATAGCGGTTTTTACAGCCACTTTTGCGAATAGCATTGTTCAGATGGAAATTCACCGTACGCTCTGTAATACCCAGGATCTGTGCTATTTCCCATGAGGTTTTACCTTCGCTGACCCAGAACAGACACTCTTTTTCCCGGCATGACAAACTGGATTGCTCCGGAGAAAACAACGGAATAGCCTGCTCCTGAAGAATATGCCCCAGATAGCTTAAGTGGAAAAAGTCCTGAAGCCGGATCGGTTCTTTTTTGTGACGACTCAGTGCGAAATAACCACAAAAACCAGCAGGACCATGCAACGGTACTGCGATCCCTTCTTCCATTCCAAACTGTCGCCAGCAATCCATCGGGAGGAAATTTTCATGTTCCGGTTTGGCTTCCGACTGCCAGAACAATGGCCGGCTCTGGGTCTGTGCGCGCTGATATAACGAATCATTCTGGATTGTGTTGTTTTTAGCATAGTGCTCTGCCCAGTTGTCCGGTGTTTGCGTCAGCAGAGTAAGATCCGTTTGTTGCAGGCCGCGACGTAACGTCAGGCATAACTGGTAATATTCAAAGTTATTGGCTGCACATAATATTGCCAGCTGATTAGCCAGCATCTGGGGGGTTTTGCAGTTTTGGATACGAAAGTGCTGCTCTTCCTGAGGAAAAGTAAAATTTTGCATTATTTAGTTATCCCGCGTTTTTATTAGTAATTTAGTTGTCAGTTGACTACGGTAAAATAAGATACATGATGTGACATATTTTGCGCATTTAATTCAGTGCGGACGCACCAGGAAAATCTGACAGGGTCAGATTGGATTGAATGGCATAAAATTTGACTCTGTTAATTTGCATTGGATAGTTCTGTCCCGGGTTATCCATTTTCTTCTAGAATAGTGGCATCTGTATCGATCGAGGTTCGTTATGTCTCTGCATGTCGTTATTCTTGCCGCGGGTAAAGGCACCCGTATGCGTTCATCTTTACCTAAAGTCCTTCATCCGGTTGCCGGGCGTCCCATGGTCAGCCATGTGATTGATACTGCGCGTAGTTTAAATGCGGAAAAGATCCATCTGGTTTACGGGCATGGCGGAGAGGCAATGCAGGCCAGATTAAACGATGCTGATGTCGAGTGGGTACTGCAGGCTGAACAGCTCGGTACCGGGCACGCGGTGGCGCAGGCTATGCCGGCAATTCCTGATCATGCCAGAGTACTGGTGTTATACGGCGACACGCCTCTGATTAGTCCTGCCACTTTAGAAACTTTGCTGACTATCCAGCCTGCTAATGGTATCGGTCTGCTGACGGTGTCACTGGCTAATCCTACAGGTTATGGCCGTATTTTACGGGCTGACGAACAGGTTGTTGGCATCGTAGAACAAAAGGATGCAACGCTTGAGCAACTGGCCATCAATGAAGTGAATACCGGTGTCTTGGTTGCGCCAGCAAGACAGCTCAAACAATGGCTGTCCGGTTTAACCAATCAGAATGCGCAGGGCGAATATTATCTGACGGACGTGATCGCGGCGGCACATAATTCCGGCAGTTCAATTAAAACCGCACAACCTTCTTGTCCACAAGAGGTGGAGGGGGCGAATAACCGTTTGCAGCTAGCTCAGCTGGAGCGTTTCTATCAGAAGCGTGCGGCAGAACAGCTGATGCTGGACGGGGTGACGCTGCTCGATCCTGCACGTTTTGATCTGCGTGGTACCCTGCAATGTGGTGAAGATGTATTACTCGATGTGAATGTGATTATTGAAGGACAGGTTGAGCTGGGACATCGTGTGCAGATTGGTGCCGGCTGCGTTCTGAAAAACTGCCGGATTGCAGATGACAGCATTATCAGTCCTTATTCCATTATTGAGGGTTCTGCACTGGCGGAAGGCTGTACTGTCGGTCCGTTTGCCCGTTTACGTCCGGGGGCTGAACTGGCTGCTCAGGCGCATGTGGGAAACTTTGTTGAACTGAAAAATGCCAAGCTTGGTCTGGGTTCAAAAGCGGGCCATCTTTCCTATCTTGGCGATAGCGAGATTGGCGCTAACGTAAATATCGGCGCAGGTACTATCACCTGCAACTATGACGGAGCCAATAAACATAAAACTATCATTGAAGACGATGTCTTCGTCGGTTCTGATACTCAGCTGGTTGCACCGGTGAGAGTGGCAAAAGGCGCAACACTGGGAGCGGGCTCCACAATTACCCGCGATGTAGGCGAAGATGAACTGGTTCTGACCCGGGTGCGGCAACACCACATCACCGGCTGGCATCGTCCGGTAAAACAAAAGAAATAAAAGATCATCAGTGTATTTCTGGCCCACCGTCTGCGTGGGCTTTTAAATTCCCCCGGGAAAATCCTTTTTTATCCGCTTGAACTTTCTTTCTGTAAGAATATACTGCTCATTAAATTTCGAATCGAAACAAAAAGTGATGATTAAGCGAAACACACAGCAGCGCCGGCATGCCATCATCTCTCTGTTAAATGAACAGGGTGAAGTCAGCGTAGAAGATCTGTCACAGCGTTTTGAAACTTCGGAAGTCACAATTCGTAAAGATCTGGCAGAGCTGGAACGTAGCGGGGTATTGCTGCGTCGTTATGGTGGCGCCATTCCACTGCCGTCAGAAATTCTGGCGGAGGATGTTCCGGCCAAAGTTTCGAAACGAAAACTGGCTATCGCTCAGGCCGCCGTTCAGCATATCCGTGATCATAACCGCATCATTATCGACAGCGGCAGTACCACGGGGGCCATGATCCCTTTACTGGCAACAAAACGTGGTCTGGTGGTCATGACTAATTCGCTGACCGTCGCACAGGCACTGCGCGAACTGGAAAATGAACCGACACTGCTAATGACCGGCGGTACCTGGGATCCGCATTCTGAAGCCTTTCAGGGGCAAGTAGCGGAGCAGGTGTTGCGCTCCTATGATTTTGATCAGCTGTTTGTCGGTGCCGATGGTGTTGATCCGGCTCGTGGCACGATAACCTTCAATGAGCTGGTTGGTCTGTCCCGGGTGATGGCGGAAGTTGCGCGCGAAGTCATTGTGCTGGTGGATTCTGAAAAGTTTGGTCGTCGTATTCCGAATCTGGAATTGCCGTGGAGTGCGATTGATACCCTGATCACCGATGACGGGATTGGGGAAGAACTGAAGCTACAAATTGAACAACATGGCGTGCGGGTAATTCGTGTGCCGGTAATAGCCTGATAACTTAATTAAACCAATATTTCGTATATAGATGAGTAAACAAGCGTTCTATATACCAGGTCTGAGCAGATTGGAGAAAAATAAACATGTGTGGAATCGTCGGTGCAGTAGCTCAACGTGATATCGCTGAAATTCTGGTGGAAGGCCTTCGTCGTCTGGAGTATCGCGGTTACGACTCAGCCGGTGTGGCAATTATCAGCCCGGAAGGTGAATTACAGCGTGTGCGTCGTTTAGGTAAAGTGCAGGAATTAGCGGCTGCACTGGATCAACAACCTTTGTCCGGTGGTATTGGCATTGCACATACCCGTTGGGCGACACATGGTGAACCTTCCGAAGTTAACGCACATCCACATGTGTCGAATGGCGATTTGGCGGTAGTACATAACGGTATTATCGAAAACTATGAAGAACTGCGTGAAAAACTGCAGGGTTTAGGCTACGAATTTGTTTCCCAGACTGATACCGAAGTAATCGTTCATCTGGTGCATCATTACCTGAAAACCTCAGGCAGCCTGTTGCAGGCACTGCAAACTGCAGTGAAAGAGCTGCGTGGTGCTTACGGTACTGTACTTATGGATCGCCGTGATCCTTCCCGTCTGGTCGTTGCCCGTTCCGGTTCTCCACTGGTTATCGGTCGCGGCCTGGGCGAGAACTTCATCGCATCTGATCAGCTGGCGTTATTGCCGGTTACACGTCGTTTTATTTTCCTGGAAGAGGGCGATGTAGCGGAAGTTACCCGTCGTGGCGTACAGATCTTTAACGTGGCCGGTCAGCCAGTGGAGCGCGCAGAAATTGAGTCTGAATTATCGCACGATGCCGGTGACAAAGGTCATTATCGCCACTACATGCAGAAAGAGATTTATGAACAGCCACAAGCGATCCTTAATACACTGGAAGGCCGGTTGGTTGGCAATCATATTGTGCCTGAGTCTTTCGGTACGCATGCCCGTGAAATTTTCCAGAAAGTAAAACATGTGCAGATTGTTGCCTGTGGTACTTCTTATCATTCTGGCATGGTTGCTCGTTACTGGTTTGAATCGCTGGCTGGTGTTTCCTGTAATATTGAAATTGCGTCTGAATTCCGTTACCGCAAATCGGTTGTGCATCCGAATAGTCTGATTATCACCCTGTCTCAGTCAGGTGAAACAGCTGATACCCTCGCAGCGCTGCGTCTGGCGAAAGAGCTGGGCTATATGGCCAGTCTGACACTGTGTAATGTGCCGGGTTCATCACTGGTACGGGAATCTGACCTGGCCTTTATGACCCGCGCCGGCGCTGAAATCGGTGTTGCTTCTACCAAAGCGTTCACCACCCAATTAACAGGTCTGCTGATGCTGGTGACGGCGATTGGCCGTTGCAATGGTCAGATGACAGAAACAGATGAGCGTTGTGTTGCCAGTGCATTACAGGCATTGCCATCACAAATTGAACAGGCTTTGAAACTGGATAAACAGATTGAGCCATTGGCGGAACAATTTGCCAATAAACAACACAGCCTGTTTTTAGGACGCGGTGATCAATATCCGATCGCGATGGAAGGTGCGCTTAAACTGAAAGAGATCAGCTATATCCATGCTGAAGCTTATGCTGCCGGTGAATTGAAGCATGGTCCGCTGGCATTGATTGATAGCGAAATGCCAATCATTGTGGTCGCTCCTAACAATGAATTGCTGGAAAAACTGAAATCGAATGTGGAAGAAGTACGGGCGCGCGGTGGTTTGCTGTATGTCTTTGCTGATCGGGCAGCCGGTTTCAGCAGTGACGACACCATGCGGGTTATGCCGATGGAAAGTGTTGCAGACATTATTGCGCCAATTGTGTACACCATCCCGATGCAGTTGCTTGCTTACCATATCGCGCTAATCAAAGGTACCGATGTGGATCAGCCGCGAAACCTGGCTAAATCGGTTACAGTCGAATAACAAAATTGTAATAAAAACAGGGAGATTTTATCTCCCTGTTTTTATTTGTATGAAATTACAGACTCATAACACCCAGCGGCGCAACGCAGACGCAATACCACTATCATCATTGCTGCATGTGACAAAATCAGCATATTGCTGTATCTCCGGCGTGGCATTACCCATGGCCACCCCTAAACCGACCTGTTGGAACATACTGATGTCATTATGGTTATCGCCAAAAGCAATTACCTGATCCAAAGTTATTCCTTTACTGGCTACCCATTCAGCCAGACGATTGCCTTTACTGTTACCAGTATTCACAATTTCCAGACCGTTCGGTGCTGTTCTGTCATGAGTAATAGCTAATCCTTCTGGCAATACATCAATAAATGAGTCAATAGCAGCCGGGGTCGCGTGTGCTAACTCTATTTTCCACAAAGGGACGTGTGTATTGCAGAGTGTGGCTAAGGATGAATGTTCAATAAAGCGGGGATATTGTTCTGGAGGGAGAATGTTTAGGTGATTTTTTATTTTAGCAATATGCTCATTGTCCGGCTGATGACCAATACCATCACTAAAATGGCATATTGCATCCAGCTGTAATGATTCGATGAGGGGTAAGATTTGTTGCCACTGCCAGTCATGCAAGGGGGTGCCACCAGTGATCTGTTTTGCCTGAGAATCAAAAATATAAGCTCCGTTTGAGCAAATTAATGGCGTTTCCAGAGCCAGCTGATGATGAACCGGACAAGCCATCATATGATGACGTCCTGTTACCAGAATCACTTCAATCCCTTTATCTCTTGCCTGCTGTAATGTATCCACTGTTTCTCTGGTCACCGTATGGTCACTGGTTAACAGAGTACCATCCATATCTAAGGCAATGACTGCAATATCTGCCATGGTCAACTTATCTCTTTCCGGGGTAATAGTGACAGGCTGAAACTTTAGTGTTTTTTTTGCAAGTTACAGATACAAGAAAAATTATTGTTTATCCATTAATGGGGGTATGCACAATTAAGAATAAGTGTACCGTTCAGAGGATAAATAGACTGGCTCTCGCGAATAGCTTTACGTAAACTTGCGGCTCTTTTGAGCATGAGAGCAATGGGATCTGCAGTATGTCTGATATTTTAAATAGCCTGATCATGGGTGTTGTAGAAGGTATTACCGAGTTCCTGCCGGTATCCAGCACGGGTCATTTGATTGTCACCAAAGAACTTCTGAAATTTGAAGGCAGTGATACGTTTGAAATTGTTATCCAGTTAGGTGGTGTACTGGCTGTGTTGTGGTTTTATTTCAAAACCATTCTGCAGCAAGTACAAAATGTAGCTACCGATGCAGCAGTACGCCGTTTCTGGCTTGCTGTTATTATTGCATTCCTGCCAGCGGCATGTGTCGGATTAGCATTCCATCATTACATTACCGAATACCTGTTTAATAGTGTCACTGTGGCCTGCAGTTTAATTGTTGGTGGCGTCATTATGTGGTGGATTGAAGGTGTAGCGTTTAAACCCCGGACGCTCGCTTTTGAACAAATCACATTAAAGCAGGCTTTGACCATTGGGTGTGCTCAGTTATGCGCATTAATCCCAGGGGTAAGCCGTAGTGCCTCTACTATTATGGGAGGAATGCTGACCGGGTTGGATCGCTCCACTGCGACCGGATTCAGTTTCTTCCTTTCTATACCAACACTCGGTGCAGCAAGCATCTATTCTCTGCTGAAGGATCTGAATGGTGTAGGTGAGCATGGCATTCTTAATATCAGCATTGGTCTTATCTCTTCCTTTATCGTCAGTCTGCTCTCTATTGGCTGGTTATTACGTTACATCAGTAAGCACAATTTCCGTGGTTTTGCTGTTTATCGAATCGTTGTTGGCATCATAATCCTCGCGTTATCGTATTTCGGTTTCTTCTCACCAAGCGTATAAATACCCTGAAATGACAGCAAACAGCCGGATTAATCGGCTGTTTGCTGAAAAAAACAGCACTCGGAATAAATCTGCAATAAAGCGCTTGCCTAAAAAAGTTCGGCCCCTATAATGCGGCCCCACTGAGACGGCAGATGCCGCGACAGAGCAAGTTAAGCAGTTGTGACG